>Ga0209830_10000355_pt1 | contig 49652 bp, 26 predicted proteins | sample ArcticOcean_MG_C_12_FD_187439 | JGI IMG/M metagenome (GOLD analysis project Ga0209830, IMG submission 187439) | Marine microbial communities from western Arctic Ocean - ArcticOcean_MG_CB8_130 (SPAdes) (version 2) | ecosystem: Environmental > Aquatic > Marine > Oceanic | place: Arctic Ocean...
TGCCTCATCTGCTGAAGTTCTTATATTTCTTTCAAGTATTTGTAATCCGGCTGCCGTATCTTTTTGAGCATCGAATCCTTCCTGTGTAGATTTGCCTACTTTATCACCAAGTTCTAATCTGCGTTTTTCAGCCTCTTCGCCATCTGCACCTAATGCTATAACTCTATCAGATGATTCTCCGTCTATTCCGACTGCCGCACCGATTTCACTTGCATTGGATGCAAGTTCCATAGATTTGCCAAATCGATCAACGTTGTTTCTGACTCCATCTACAAAGGTACTAGTGACTTCTGCTACGGCTTCATCATATTCAGCAGACCCTGCTGTTAAATTTGAAAATTGCTCTTTAAGTTGGCCGGCTTCAAAGCCCATGTTCGCCAAGGCCTGGGTATTTTCATCAAATGCACCGGTACCAATGATATTCATCAGTTTCGTTGCCATACCAGGCCCTAATCCAGCTAAATCCTGAGCTAAATCTTGTCTAATTTTTAGTTGATTAGCAAGATCGTCTTTCCTATCATTTAATTCTTGTCTTCTACTATCAGACATTTCACCTTGTAGTTCTTTTTCTATTCGGGCAATGTCGTTCTGATCTCTTATGTTACGAATTTTATTTCGTAAGTCTGATGCAATTTGATTTTGTTCTTCTTTTAACTGTGTTGCAGATAAGCCAGTCAGTTCAGACAGTTCAACTAATGTCTTTGCATAGTCTAATGATCTTTTTTGTATCTCTTTAGCAGACATATTCTGTGCATTTAAATTAATACCAGATGTTCGTTGTAACTGAATGTAATATGCTTGTTGCTCGTTGGCTTCTTCTAGCGTATAACCATACCTACGCATTTCTGCTTCTACTTCATCATTATTATTAAGTGCTAGAACTTCAAGGAATTTCTTTAAACCGTCTGATGTACCAGCTCCAAATGATGCTAAACCATTCGCAGTTGAAAGGATGATAGGAGATAACTTATCTAAGTCTCTTGCGGCAAATCCTGCATCTCTTGCAAGATCAGTCATTTGGTTACTAGTTTGCTCTGTAATACCACCCATTAGATTCATATCTTTTACGAATCTGTTTTGAGCATCAGTCTGCTCTAGCATTAATGCGCCGATTTTCGTTAGTGCATCAAATGCCATGCCAGCGGCTCGACCAAGTGGACCCATCGAAGAGGTTAATTCTGAGGTAGCATCTCCTAACCCTTTAAGACTTGATCCGTATTTAGAAAAGCCTTCTACACCACCAGTAAGTGCCTGAGAAAAACTTGCAACAGCAACTAAACTTAGACCTATAGCCTTATCAAAACTTTTCATGCTTTCATCGACTTTATTAACAGAACTTCCATGAGCTTTGGCAGCCTCAGTAGTAGCTCCTAAAGCCTGTGCATTGGCTATCTGTGCGGCCGAATTGGTGTCAATAGACTTTGATAGGTTTGACTGTGCAGATGCTACTGCGGAAATAGTTTGTGCTAGATCGGTGAAGGCAGTTGACATTCCTCCCATGGATGAGGACATAGAATTTAAATTCTCTTGGAATTCTCGCAATATTTCCGGATCAAAATCGTCCATACACTTTTTATCCTAAAGTTTTAATTTAGGGTCTTTTTCGGACACTAAATATATTATACTAGTATTTAGTATTTAAAAATACCGTATTTTATTATGGGGAACATATATGACAATTAATGAAAATAATCCACTACGACAGTTTTTTCGTAGACCAGCAGTAAGTATCAGTCTGCCGTCAGGAGGAGAACATTACTCACCTGAAGACATCGTATGGCCTGATGATATGAAAGAGTTGCCTGTCTATCCAATGACAGCAATCGATGAGATAACCACTAAGACACCTGATGCATTGTTCAATGGCACAGCAATGGTAGAAATCATTAAGAGTTGTGTCCCTGCAATCAAAAACCCTTGGTCATTGTTAAGTACTGATTTAGACACTGTTTTGATATCGATTAAGGCCGCGGCAGGGCAAGAAACAATTGATGTAGAGTCTAAATGTGAAAAATGTGGAGAAGAAGGCACATATGGTATTAATTTACAACTTCTTCTACGTTCACTAAAAGCAGGTGATTATCATCTCCCTTTAAAAATGAATGAGTTAGAGATTTATCTTTCTCCTATAAATTATAAGATGATGAATGAAGCCGCATTAGAGCAGTTTGAAATTCAAGCAAAGTACAAAGATTTACCTAATATAACAGATCAACAAGAACGTGTTGCAATGAGTCAAGCGGCATTAGTAGATATAACAGTTTTAACAATGCATATTTTATCTAAAGCAATTACCAAAATTGTAACTCCAGAAGGAGAAGTAACTGATACTGATCATATACATGATTTTCTAAAGAATGCAGATACTAAAACATATGAAGTTATACGAGATTATAACACAGAACTTAGAGAAAAGTCAACTATCAAGCCACTAGATATTGTCTGTACTGCAGGTGCAGAGGACCCATCAAAAGAAGAATGTGGGCATCAATATAAACAACCATTTACACTGAATGCATCGGATTTTTTCGTCTAAGACTCCTTATACTCGATCCTGACGGGATAAGAGAGTTGATATCAAAATATGAAGAATACACTCAGGGAATAAAGTCTAACGCACTGACTTTAGCCTGGTATATGCGTGGCGGAGCATCCTATGAAGATATCCTTAACATGTCACAAGTAGAAAGGAAATCCATAAACAAATTAGTAGAAGAACATTTAGAAACTACTAAGAAAACTCAATTGCCATTCTTCTAAACTTTATTCTTTTCGGTCTTATTCAAAAGTTCTCTTACGAGAACTTAATTACTCATTCACTTCGTTCATTCGTAATTTCTTTTTAAGTTTAATAAACGGTTAATCTATTATATTACTAATATTAATTAAGTCTTATTACCGTTTTGAAGCCATGGTAGTGCTATCAAACACTACCATAGTTTCAGGTCTCATTACACGCCTGTCATCCATGTTGATTATCCCCAATCGATTACGTTACTATAATCAATTGCTACCGGTTGCCCTGTAAAGTTTGCTGGGTTGTAGTTGAGCCAATCACACTAATAAATGTGACCTCTCAGCAACGCATGTTTCATATCATCAAATCAAAATATATATGAACTCATTCAAGGTTCGCTACCATAACGATTGCCTTGTCGGTATATTGTGTCTGTAAGACACTACTCCAAATCTGTTGCCCATCACTACAATAGGTTCCTCGAGGAGAGCCGAGCATTAAGTCACGGCTATGCTTATTTAAATATCTATTCTACTTGTTGTTGTGTTTATTTTTAAGTCTGACTTGGTGTCAATGGTGGGTTTTGAGTTGGTCTCTGTGTCGCCTGCGTATGCTTTAAATATATCTTTGTTGAATTCAAAAAAGTGGTCCCAATCAAATATAACCCAATCAGCATGTTTGTCTGATGTGTAATAAATGAATTGATCACTTACGAATGTGTATTTACTCGGTACACAAACAAAACGTCCCTTACGATTGAATTTCATAAAGAGTACGTCAAAGTCTCCTTCATCATGGACGTCCATTACTTGGTCGAGCCAGTCTTCTAGTACTCTGCATGAGCCAGATAGAAGTTGATGAAAAGGAAAGTCTGCATAGAACTTACATTCTATGTTAAGTTTGTGGAAGCTTTGTCCAGGAACAATGTCCCCTTTAAAACTTCTGATCTGTCCTTCGTGTAAAATTTCTGTACGGGATTGATTCTTGCCACCTACATAAGCACCTGATCCAGGAGCACGTATAAAACTTTCTTCATAGGTTTCTGAAAGATATCTTGCGACTTCTCTTTCAAATCCTGATCCTTTGTTCTTAGATGGTGATGGCATTAATACTAGTTATCTCCCTACCACTCGGTGGCATAATTTTTATCTACCCTATGATGGGCACATTTTGTCTGGCACTCGTAAGAGTCATGTATAAAGTCGGCTTCCCAGAATTTATCTTTTACTATTTTGGGTAATCTCAATTCATGTAGATTATATTTCTTGCCGATTTCGTTCCATTTGTTGTTGTGTCCGTATCTTGTTGCGACCCAACAGCATGGATAAAACTCTCCCCTAGCATTAATGTAACTACCTTTGTTGCCTATATGACACAAAGGACGTTCATTACCTACCAACTTAGATTCATCGTACAACTTAATGTTCGTCTTCATCCAGGGTTCTTTAATAGACTTATCTGTGAATTTAAATACTTCTCTTTCAAATCTATGACTAGATGATAACAAATCATCACGTGGTTGTAAAGCATCTTGGGCGCCATACGAATCTTCGTATATCTTACCGAACTTAGTGCTTCTTGTTAACTGAAATGCATCAAAGCCTAACTCTCTTGCATAGTTCTGCATGTCTCCGATCTTATCCTCGTTAAACTTGAAGCCTATTGCGTCCCAGACACTGTAACACTTAGACTTATCATTGATGATAGAGACGCCTGTAACGATGCTAGACCAATTAGAATTGATTCTATAGATATTATTACTCTCATGGTCCCAACCGTCTATACTGAAGTGTATTTGATCTTGTTCGTCTAACAGTTCTGCTAGTCTTGTCCACCAGACCTCATTTTTATATGATCCGTTAGTAACTATGATGATTGCAATGCTAGGCTTTATTGATTTAAAGTATTGAATAACCTCTAAGAAGTCATGTGCATAGATAGGATCACCATCATCACCGCAGAACGTTAGTTTTTCTACATGTTCTAATATAAAGAATGCGGGAAAGTTTTGTTTAAAGAAGTCTAACTTAAGTTCTGTACTGACTAATGTGTCAGGAACCTCTTGTCTAGGACAACGAGGACACTTGAGTGTACACTTACTGCTGATCTCAATGTGCCAGTGCCATAGTGCTAGACTCACAGATTTTCCATGTCCCTTGTTGAATTGTATGTAGTAAAGCCGTTCTCTTTAATTACTTGTAAGACACTAGCAACTCTTCCTGCTAGTTCTTCTCTGTGCGAGACTAACCAAACAGACTTGTTACGATTACGTGTCATATCTTTAAGAATAGCCATAGCACTCTCAACACCTATTGTATCTAGTCCTGAGTCAATTAACTCGTCAATGAACAAAGTGTTGATTGGGAAGTATAAGTTTTCCCACACATCTCTGAATGCAAATGATAATCCTAAGATCAATCTGTTACGTTCCCCTCTTGATAAGTTATCAAAGTCTAGTTCTCTGCCCAATTCTGTAATTTCTACACTTAAATCGTTTTGGAACACAACTTGATGTGGTAGACCCATTTTATCTAAGTATGAAGTCAAACGAGAATTTAAATACGATAAGTTTTGATCAATGATCTTCTTACGTACAAACGAATCTTTACTTGTTAAAAGGTCTAACAAGAACTTCTGATGATCTCCTACACGTGACAACCCGTTGATTTTGTCAAAGTCTGCCTCTTGTATCGCATTCGTTTCCATCTCAGATATCTGATCTATATAAGGATTTTCGTCTACCTCTTTACGAGATACTTGCCCCTTAAGGTCTTTGATCTTGTTTTTGTGTTCAATAGCCTCAGATTCTGAGTTATAAAATAAGTTAGGACGTTCTCCTACTTCAAACAACGAATTCTTTTCCCCTTCTAACTCTACTTGTACTTCTGCTAGTTCGGTTAAGTGTTTAGTATGCTCTAGTAGACTTTCTTCTTTGTCTTTTAGCACTTGACTGTGTGCATCATCATGGAAGTCTTGTCCGCAAGTGTGACATTTGTTCGTTTCTAGTATCTCTAATTCTTTTTCAAACTTACTAACAGCCTTTGCTTCTCTAACAACATCATTGTTGGTTCTAGTAATCAATTTGTCGATATCTGCATGATCCTTAAGTAAGGCATTATATGCAGATAGTTGCGTATGACCAAGTAATTCGGCATCAATATCCAATTCTTCTAGTCTTCTAATCTGATCTTTTAATGTACTAATGTCTTCTGCTGTCTTGTTATCCCATAGTCTTGCTCGTTTTCTAAGACTATCGATTTGTTCTCCGATTCGTTTGTTTGCCTCTTCAACTGCTTGTACTTTAAATTCTTCTTGTTGTATTTCTTCTTTGTTGGCTTTAATCTTTACTTTTATCTTCTCTGCTTTTTCTGATAGCAGTGTGATGCCGAGTAATTGCTCAATGATATCACGTTGTTGCCCTTGTGTCATGCTTAAGAACGGCTGACTGTATGTATTAAGTGCAACGATATTTCTAAACATAATTGAAGACATACCCATGATGTCTTCTATGAGTTTCTGTGTCTCTTTATTCTCGCCTTGTGCTTCGTTATCTTCTTCTTCTGTTCCGTTAATAAAGAACTTCATGCCATGTGGCTTACGTCCACGTTCAATTCGATAATCAACACCATTGGCTTCAAAGTCTAGTGTGACCATCATGCTTTTGCCGTTTGTTCGATTGATTAAATTGTTTGCTTTGATGTTGTTAAGTGGAACACCATACAACGCATAACTAACTGCTTGAATGAGTGTAGTCTTACCAGTACCATTTCTAGCACCGTCTCCGCCTAAATCTAAGTTGTCACCTAAGATAAGAGTAAGTTCTTGGTTATTTAAATCAACTGCTTGAGTAACAGAACCTACACTTAAAAAGTTTCTGAGAGTTACATGTTTTAAATTGATCATATAGACTGATAAATCTCCAGTAGTACACCTTTATCATAGAAATCAGATTCTATGTTCTTAATTTGTTCGATGATAATTGAATCAACACTCTCAAACGATATCTCTCCGGGTGCTAAGTCTTGTGCATGTTCATCATTCTTAACAGGAATCAAAGACATTTCTCTTAATTCATGTTTAGGTATTAATTGTTCTCTTATAAAGTTAGATTCTTCATATGAGATATCAATGTCTAAGTGTACTCTAACATGAGCATTCTTAATTAGTAATCCTTCTGGGTTTTCTAATACTTCACTTAGTTTATAAACTCTGTATACAGGTTGATCGGGCCATGAATGAAACTCTGGTTCTTTGTCCCACTCTAATACCATCATGCCTCTAGCATCATCACCTGCATCTGCATAGTTATGTGGGAATGCATTGCCCATATACCAAACGTTTTTCTTTGCTTGACGTTTGTGAAAGTGTCCTGTGAATACTTTGTCAAAATGTCCTAAATGATCTGCATTTGTTTCGCCGTGATCGGGCATTTCTATCATAGCATTCATGTAGAAGTATGGTAACTCTAAATGAGCAAACAAATACTTGCCTTTCTTCTTTTTAAGTAGTTTATAGTCATCACCACATAGCCACGGAGCGATAACACAGTTACCCTCTTCAATGAAATGATCGACAACTACTACATTATCAAGGTGTCTAGCCCATTCAAACGAATGAATATCACGTTTGTCTCTATAATAAAGATCATGGTTGCCTGTAATGAAGTAAACTTTCTCAAATGCATCGTTTAGTTTCTCTAATGCATTAAGTCCGAATTGCATGGTATGCATGTTAATACTTGCTCTGTGATGATTCCAATCACCCAAGAACAAACACGTTTCACAGCCTTCCTCTATTGATTTCTCAATAAACCAATCCACAAAGTCACTACAGTCTCGGTTATGTTGTATACTATTACTCTTTAAACCAAAATGTATGTCTGTGAATACGGCCGCTTTCTTAAAAAGATTACTCATAATTAGTTTTCCCAGTATTCAACATCTATTATACATGACAGAGGCAGGAAAAGCAAGACATTTGGATGCCTTGCTTGCCCGAAAGTGTTACTCAGTGTATGCTTCTGCTTTTTTCTCGTAACCCAGACCATTGTAGTCTTTCATTTGACGAGTGAATGAAGGATTTAACCCATTCATTTCTAAAATATCGTCTCTGATATTTTGGTTACGTTTTTCAGAGTTGAGAACTCTACAGAAACTGTTTGTGATTGCCGCAGTATAGTATGCGAAAGGATTTGCTGACTTGGCTTCGTTGAATCTTAAACCTACATAAGTTAATTGAAGTATTGCACTCTGTCTCATCTCATCATTGTAAGTGTATCCACGCCAGTTAAACTTCATAGCATACTTCTCGCACAACATAATGTACATACGTGCTAATTTATCTGTAATTGCGCCGTCTGTTGCAGTAAACTTGCCAGTTTTTAATCCGCCCTTCCAATGTGACTTACCAACTAAAGGAGTAGACATTGTTTCAGCATCTAAACGATAGTGCTGAAAAGGGGGAAAGTTAACTTTTACATGGACCAAGTCTTCAACTTCTTTTTTGGTTTTTTTATCTTCGATATCTTCAAATAAATCTTTGTTTGCACTTAGATCATCTTCAAAATCAATAATATCAACTGCTTTCTTCTTCTTAACAACTTTTCTAGGTTGTTTTTGTGAGACAGGAATATGATCCCAAGTCATAACTCTAAACATAAGTCCGTCAGTCTCAATAGTTTCCGGATCAATTTTATTCTTTCCAGTCAACCCTTGCTCTGCTGATAAACGTGCGGCTTTGTTTTCTTTTGCTTGTTGAATCTGTTCCGGCTTCACTGCCCATGCAAGACTTTTTTCTATACCGCTCTTGCCTTCAGTAGCAAGATCAAGGTCAGTGATTAGATCAAAGAAATGATAGTCTTTTTTAGTAAAGTAACAGTAAGATGTTTTGCTTTTGTGAATTTCCTTAAGAATGTCTTTATTATTTAGGTAGTTAGTTGTTTTTCGCGGTCCTGGCATTAAAATTCCTCTATTAGTTAGTTCGACAAGTGTGGAGTCGATATATCTATTGTATAGCACTCGTTGTCCGAATGCAAGTGTAACGGGTAAAATTTGATGGTTTTTAGTATAGATAAATATATCATGTGAGATTACTATTTATACAAATAGGTAAGTCTCGGGAAATATCTGGAGATATATTTAATGACAGATCCACTACAAGATGCAAAAGATAATGCCGGTGAAGAAGATCAGAAGATTGGTCAAGATTGGCGAGTACGACTAGCACTAGCATCAGGCGCAAAATATCTTTACAAAAGTGCAGATGCGCCGGGCATATTAGCACCCTTGATAGCTACCAACGGCGTAGTGTTTCCTTACACACCTACAATTAATATTAGTTACATGGCAAACTATGACGGCGTACTCCCAACTCACTCTAATTATAAAGTTCAACAATACATGAATAGTTCTGTTGAATCAATTACAGTTACGGCTGATTTTACAGCACAGGATACTTTTGAAGCAAATTACTTATTAGCATGTATTCACTTTTTTAAATCAATGACTAAAATGTTTTATGGACAAGATGAGAACCCACAAAACGGAACTCCTCCTCCATTAGGTTATTTTTACGGACTAGGAGCATTTCAATTAGACAATCATCCTGTTGCAATAACTAACTTCGGATATAACCTACCTAACAATGTTGACTATATAAGAGCAACTAGTACATCAGATGCTTCAACTTCAAAGTTTGCTGTATCTAATTTAATCGGTGGACAAATAAGTCCTGGCGGAGTTAGACCTCCGGCGACATTCACAGACACAGGTGATCAAGCAATCACCTATGTACCAACTAAAATTACTATGACAATTACATGTGTTCCTGTTATTAGTAGAAATCAAATTAGTAATAACTTCAGTCTCAAAGATTATGCAACTGGCAAATTACTACGTGGGTCTCAACAGAATAATCCGGGAGTTTGGTAATGGCACAAAATAATATATATCCACAGACTAGTCCTTATAATAAAACAGGAATAATAAACGGCAAGTTCTTAGATGTAATGGAACCGTATACTGCGATACCTAGAGATGCATCTGATGCATCTTTTACAATCACTGCACAATACGAATTTAGACCTGATCTGTTAGCACAAGAATTATACAATGACTCTCGTTTATGGTGGGTGTTTGCGTCTCGTAATCCTAATGCATTAGGATCAGATCCATACTTTAATTTTAAAACAGGTGTTAATATATTTGTTCCTAGAATGGATACTCTTAAACGTGTGCTAGGTATCTAATGACAATCGATGAAAATCAAGTAAAAGACGACCAAACCACTGGAGCAGGAAGTAATCTTGGATCTCCTCCTAATGCGGCACAAGAATCTCAGTTAAAAAAGACTCAAGGGACTGAATCAAAAAACAGTGCTAATAATGCCGGAGATGGCAACGCACAATCAAATGCAAACACTGCAAATACAGATGCTCCAGGCAGACGTTTAAAAAATCCATTAGGTGCATTGTCATCTTATACATATCAACTTAGTTTGTATATGATTACCCCAGATGCATATGATGCATTTAATGCGGGCGGTAGAAGAGATATCAACACACTGTCATCCGCAACAGGGGAAACAGGTGGTGCCGGAGCATATCTTATTGCTCAATCAGGTGGAATCAATAACAATACATCACAAAGAGCACCGGGCTTTGATTGGGATTTTTATATAGACAATCTTAAATTAGAACAAGCAGTATCCGGAGAAGCAACTCAGTCATCTACAAATGTATACTCAGTAAAGTTTGACATTATAGAACCTTATGGTTTTTCATTTAATACAAAGTTAAAACAAGCCAGTGATGATTTACAACAATATTCACAAGACTCTGGTTATTCAGGTGAAGGAAGCATTAATAACCCAAGTAGACAATTTTTTGTATTGGGTGTGAAATTTTTAGGCTATGACGGCCAAGGTGAACTAGCAGACGGTAATATAGAATTCGAAGGTGGACCAATTGATCCTAATGCATCAGGTAATTCATTGTTTCAAGTGTACTATGATATTAGTATTACAGGAGTCAAATTTACAATTGATGGTGGAGCCACAACATATAAACTACAAGGAGTTGCTCTATCTCCTGGCAAAGCATTTGGAACAAAAAGAGGAAGAATCTTCACTACTAAAACAGTAGGAGGAGGAACGTTTGATGAAGCAATACAAGGTGAAAATGGTCTGTTTACACAGTTAAACACATTTGAACAGTGGTGCGTTGAAAATGGCGTAAGAGAATTTGCAAATGAGTTTAAGGTAGAATATATAGGTGACGGTGTTGAAGCAATTGAAAAAGCAAATCTTGTTTTACCTACTGATACTGATAAAAGTAAATGGTATGTTGATGACATAAACAGTACATTAGAAGCAACTGATGCAGAAAGTGCAAAAGCAGTTCCAGATGATGCAAAACGTAAGATATCTTTCCCTGCAGATACGACATACATAGAAATTTTTGATGAAATTCTTAAAGGCAGTTCATACATATATGATGCGATGCAAGTTATCTATAAAAGCAAAGCAAAACCTAATTTAGAAACTAAAGAACAAGAAAGTGTTGACCCAAACAGTGATACAAGAGTTTCATGGTATAAAGTAACCCCTGTTATCTCTGGTGCTAAATGGGATTCAATTCTTGCAGATTGGGCATATGTGACAACGTTTAGAATAGAAAAATATGAAACTCCTGTAATTACTTCTATTGCTACAAACGCTGGCGTGGATTACTACGGACCTCACAAAAGATATGAATACTGGTGGACTGGTGAAAACAGAGAAATCTTATCCTATCAACAACAGTTAGATAACTTATTCTATAATGAAGTATTAGGTAATACCAACTTAAATGAAGATGGCGTAGGCACTGGTGGTAGTCAACAGACACCTATAGCACCAAATCAAAACCCATCAGGAGCTCCTAGATTAAATAGTTTAGGTGGCGGAAAAGCATCACAGAATCAATATGTTACAAGTTTATATTCACCTGATTCATATGCAACAGCAAAGATTAAATTAATGGGTGACCCAGACTTTCTCATACAAGAACATAGAGGTGGACCTGATGATGTCTATCAAAGATTTTACGGCAACGACGGTTTTAGAGTAAGTTCTAATGGTGGACAAGTTTTTATTGAAATTGACTTTAAAGAAGCAATAGACTATGATGATACAACAGGTACTCTGAACATCAATGATTCAATAGCGTTTTTTAAATACCCTGCATGGATAGCAGACACGATTGTTGGCGTGAGTTATAAATTAATAACTATTACCAGCACATTTTCAGAAGGGAAATTTATACAAGATTTATCTTGTGTGATAAACACGTTCCCAGATGAAAATGTAGATAAAGATAGTGATCCTAGAAAGGAAGATACTAATGCAGAAGGTGAAACACCAATAGTAATAGGTGAAAACGAGAAAAAATCAGAGACAACAGAAGACGCTAAATTCTTTACTGGAGGTGGATCAGACGGTGAAGGCAGCTTCGGAAAAGTAGGAGACTTCTTTGGTGGACTATTTCAGTCAGACCCAGACGATGACAAAGGATAATAATGAGTAAAGATGTTTTTAAGCCTAGAGGCAAACTAAAGAAAAATCTGCCTGGTGCTGGAGTAACATCTGTTATTGAAGTACCGGTTATTGCAACGGTAATGAGTACAGTTGACCCTACACATCAAGGTAGAATCGCAGTTTACCTATCAGAAAACTTAGACAAAAACGCTTACAACCAAGACAATTGGGTTTACGTAAGCAGACTTGCCACTTTCTTTGGTAACACTGAGGCTATCGGCGGACCTGATGATTTTGGAGAATATACAGCCAATCCAAGTTCATATGGCCAATGGAACGCACCACCGGATAAATTAACTCAAGTCATCTGTATCTTTGTTAATGGTGATCCTAATTATGGATTCTATATAGGATCTGCACCTAAAGCAGAAACACTATCAATGATACCTGCTGTAGGTTCTTCAGACAATGTAACTCTTAATGAAGGTGAAGCATCTTCATATGCAGGAGCCCCTAGACTTCCAACAACAAACATTAATGTTAATAACCCGGACATTGCAGATAGTACAAGTTATCTTACAGATGCTAAACCCGTACATAGTTATACTGCATCTATTATGCAACAGCAGGGCATCCTCAGAGACAAGTACAGAGGTCCTATCAGTACAAGTGCAACAAGAGAAGCATCAAGTAGAGTAGGTTGGGGTGTAAGCACTCCGGGTCGTCCTGTGTATCAAGGCGGATTAACTGATGAAGATATTGCAAGTAAATTAGACTTAGCTCCAGAAAATTATAGAGTAGTAACAAGACGTGGCGGACACTCACTTGTTATGGATGACGGAGACATCATCGGTAGAGATCAGTTAATCAGATTGCGTACTGCATTAGGACATCAAATACTAATGAGTGATGACGGACAGATGTTATCTATCTTGCATTCAAATGGACAAACATATATTGAATTAGGTAAAGAAGGCACAGTTGATATCTTTGCTACTAACTCAGTTAATGTACGTACACAAGGTGATCTTAACTTACATGCAGATGAGACACTTAACTTAAGTGGTAAAAATGTAAACATCAACTCATCAGAAAATACTACTCTCAATGCAGACAAAGCATTTAGTCAACGAGTAGGAGAAGACTATAGTCTATATACACTACAAAATTTAAAGATAAAAGCAGACGCCGCACTAGCATTAGAAGCAACAGGCCAAGTAGGAATTAAATCTGCGGCAGAGATTTTCAACGAAGGTTCAAAAATACATTTAAACGACGGAGCCGCAAGTTTAACTCCAGAAGTAGTAGAGCCAATAGATATTATTATGCATCCAGATACATTGTTTGATGAGACAGTTGGCTGGGCGGCCGCACTTGCTAAAATTCCGAGTATTACTTCACGTGCACCTGCTCACATGCCATGGATGAATGCTAATCAAGGTGCAGATGTACAAGTAGATCCTAGTGCAGAAGGTTCGTTACCCGAAGCACCGTCAGGTAGTTTAACTAATTTAAACAGTAACATCGGTGATTTAGGCGTCGCTGGTCCACCAGTCAGCCCTACTGCGGCATCTAGCATTTCAGAAGTAGGTGCTATTAGTAGTGCATTAGATAAAAATGCTACAACAACATTACTTGCAGGCGTGGCATCTAAAGCCATAGGTGATAGTGTAGGCGGAGCAGTAGCCGGACTAACAAACTCAGTAAGTGGTGTGGCATCTTCAGCATCATCATTGACTTTAGGCAAATTTGGACAGACACCATCTCAGATGTCTGCAGGCGGAATACTTAAACCAGGTGCAGACACACTAGTGAATACTTTAGTTTCTGCTAACGTAGGAGGCTCCGCAGTAAATGCTATTAAAGGAGCAGTGCCTAGCAATGTATTACCCAACTCAGCATTTACAGGTAAAGGTGGAGTTAGTTCAGTTGAGCAATATGTAGGTTCAACCTCATCACAAGCAAAGGGTGTTGTACAAACATTACAAAAAGGACAAAAAGCATTACAGACTGTAGGCGCGATCACAGGAAAAGAAGCATCAGGTGGATTAGGCAGTGTAGTATCAGGTGTACTAACTTCTAAAAGTGCAGGTGGAAATCTCGGAGACAATGTTAAAACAGTATCCGGTATAATTAACAAATCTACCTCAGGAGGAATAGCAGGAGCTATCACTGGCGGAGGACAAGATGTTTTAAATTCAATGAAGTCTGGTGCACAAGCAGTTGTAACATCACAACTATCAGGAGCTGTAGGTGGAGTTACTAAAGCACTAAACACACTCGGCGGAGCATTTCCTGGAACTGGTATTGGATTAGATTTAAATATAGGGGCGGCGGCATCATCATTCAAATCGATCACTGCATCGTTTGGTAAACTAAAAGCTGGTGTACCACAAGACTTAACTGCAATTGCAGGAGAAGCCGCGGCAAAAGTATCAGGTGCAAGTTCAGGTATGAGTGCATTAGACTTAGCAGACCCAAGTTCTATTACAGGAGACTTGGCAGCCTCAGTTGGAGCCGGAGCATTAGGCGGAGTCGCAAGTCAATTAACAACTGCATCAGGTGCAGTAAACAGTGCAACAAGTATTGCATCTGGAGCAGTATCATCAGTAACTGGAGCAGTAGCAGGAATAGCAAACAAAGCACCAAGCGGCGCATTAGGAGCTATCAACAATGCAGTCTCAGATGTCAGGAGTGTTTCTTCTAGTGTTACATCATTGACTCAAACAAATACATTGCAGAATGCCGCAACTAAAGTTCAACGTGGAGCCACTGCAACAATCTCAAGCACTATTGCATCTGGTGTAAGTAACTTACCAGGTGGACAAAAGTTAGGGTCAAGTGTTATTAACAATGCTAAAGGATCAGTCAATGCAATAGCAGACGGAATAGGAGGCGTAACTAGTTCTCTATCAAATGTTGCCTCAAAAGCATTCTCAGGAACTGATGTTGGTGGAGCAATTAAAGCAGGAAAATCTGCATTAGGTGCAATTGATAAATTAGGTTCAGTCACTGGAGGACTTTCAAGTTCATTGAGTCCTGGTGCGGCTGCCGCATTAGAATCAGCATTATCTTCATTAACTGCAGGTGGAGGCTCTACTATTAAATTGCCTACTGTAGCAATCAACACGTATGATAGAACATCTCTAACATCTCTGATTGATAACGTATTAGGTAATCCAATTATACCTAGACCAAACTTATTGGGTGAAATTTCAGCAGGAGCAGTGTCTTCTGTAATGGCACTACAGCAACTAAGAAAAGATTTAAGTGGAGACATTAAAAAATTAAATGCAATGCAAAAAGATGTTGCAGAGAAACAAAGAGCAGTCTTTGCGGCACAATCAAACTTCCCAGCAGGCTCTGCTGAAATAGCGGCTGCCGAAGCAATGTATCAATCAGCGGCAACTAGCCCAGCATTGTTATCATTGATTAATAAAGTTGAATCTGCAAAAGAAAATATTGCAGGAAGCATTGTTACTCCTCCTCAACCTTCCCCAGCAACTGACCCATTTAGTGATATTGAAAAAGTATTGCAAAGTGCATCTGATAGTACTAAAAATCAAGCAATTAATAGTGAATCAAATGATGTTGCTCCAACTGGAGATGACTTCAGACTTGACCCGTATAATCAAAATGACTTTACTGGCCAATATACTTCAGATACATATTCAGATATTATAGCAACTACTACAAAAACATTTATTGAGCCTATATATGAGATCGTAGATGAAGGAGCAAACGTCCCAGAAAATACAGTAGAAGCAATTACTGGAGGTATTACAGACGGTATGGTCGGTGGTGCCGCACAGAGTGGCGAGTTTTACGGTGATGTTAATCCAGGAAATGAGATGGGACAAGGCGGCTATGGTGGCGGTGGCGGCTATTGGTATTGGGATCAGGTAGGAACTTGGAAACTAAAGTAGGGTATAAATAGTATTATGTCAACATACGTAGGATTCTCAACAATTAACGCTAATAAGGCTAGAACAGTTAATCCTCCACCTGGAATAGACGGACAAGCAAACGGAATTACTAATCCTATAGTCTTTGGTAAAAAGTTTAAACTGACAGACGAACAACTCGTTATACAAGATTTAGTCAATGCACTTAATATTCGTAAAGGTGAAAAAGTAGGGCAACCTAGTTACGGTACAACTTTATGGGATTTTATCTTTGAGCCTAATACAGCAGACGTTCAAACAGCATTAAAAGACGAACTTAGACGAGTATGTGCTTTAGATCCACGCATCCAAGTTAATACAGTACATGCATACCCCAGAGAAAACGGTATTTTAGTAGAAATTCAACTCTCTATCAACCCTTTCAACAATGGAGGCGATCTAGCATTGTTCTTTAATTCTCAAACAAACACAGCCGCTATATCTTAAAAATCGTCGGTTTTCCATAAAGATAAATATAATAAACAGGGAATTACTATGGCGACAAGTTCAAGGCAATCAGGATTATTCGGAGTCAATGATTGGAAAGCAATCTATGAAACCTTTCGTGAGGCTGACTTTCGATCCTATGATTATGAGACATTAAGAAAAAGTTTTATCGACTACCTTCGTCTCTATTATCCTGAGACTTACAACGATTACATTGAAAGTTCAGAGTTTATTGCTCTACTCGATGTTATGGCCTTTATGGGTCAAGGTCTTGCTTTTAGAAACGATTTAAACACACGTGAAAATTTCATAGACACAGCCGAACGTAGAGACTCAGTAGTTAAACTTGCAGACTTAGTTAGTTATACTCCTAAAAGAAATACATGTGCATCAGGGTACTTAAAAGTATCTACAGTAAGAACATCTGAAAGCATAACAGATGCAAATGGAGTTAACTTAAGTAACGTTCCAATAAGTTGGAATGATCCTTCTAATCAAAATTGGTTAGATCAGATGAATACAGTATTCAATGCGGCTATGGTTGATTCACAAAAAATAGGTAGACCGGGAAACAGTTCTGAAATCTTAGGTGTAACAACAAGTGAGTATGGAATACAAACACCCACAAACACATTACCAATTGTACCGTTTACTACCATAGTTGACGGAACATCAATGAACTTTGAATTAGTAAGTGCAACATCACTTGACCAAGAATATGTATATGAGATTCCACCTGCACCGACTGGTCAACTTAACATGTTATATAGAAATGACAAGTTAGGATTCGGAAGCCCTAACACAGGATTCATGTTCTATTTTAAACAAGGTTCATTACAGCCATACAACTTTAATTTTCAACAACAGATTTCAAATCAATCGATTAATATTGATATTGAAGGAGTTAATCAGACTGACACATGGCTATATCAAACAAGCCTTGACAACACTACAGGTCTATGGAAGCAAGTAGAAAATGTTTATGCAGATGCATACTTACAAACAGAATCAAGTAATAAGAAAATTTTCTCTGTTGGCTCACGTGCAAACGATCAAGTCACATACGTATTTGGTGACGGTGTGTTCTCAGAGATGCCCATAGGTAGCTTTAGAGCATATGTAAGATCAAGTAATGCATTAACATATACTATTGACCCTTCTGAAATGAATGGCGTTGCAGTTTCTATAACATATGTAAGTAGAACAGGAAGAAACGAAACTCTGACAATGAACTTAGCATTACCTGTAACAGTAACAAATGCACAAGGTAGAGAATCATTATCCGCAATTAAACAAAGAGCACCTACAAGATACTATACACAAAATCGTATGGTGAACGGAGAAGATTACACAAATTTCCCTTATACTCTTTATAACTCTATTATTAAATCAAAAGCAATTAATAGAAGTTCTATCGGTGTATCTAAGAATTTAGATTTACTTGACCCAACTGGCAAGTATTCAAGTACAAACTCATTCGGAGACGATGGTGCATTGTACCAAGAATCTATTAATGGATTTTTAACACTACAAGCAGATAATACATCAGACATCATTCAGTTCTTTACAGATGACTTAGCATCAGTTCTTGCATTAAATCGTGCTAATCAATACTATATTCAGAACTATACTCGTTATGCATATCCAGGCACAGGTGGAGGCACTACTTTATATTGGAAAACAAGTTCTGTAGACTCATCAAGTGAAACAGGATATTTTTATTCATTGTCTGGCGCAATAGAACTGCCACAGCCATTAGGAACTTTTACAACTACTAATGCAAAGTATGCAACAACAGGAGCATTATTGAAATTTATTGCACCTAATGGTAACTACTTTGATGCAGACAATCGTTTAGTTGCAGGTGTGCCGACTGGTGGAGAAAAGAATTATATATGGTCAACAGTATTAAATGTTGTTGGCGACGGTAACAACAACGGCGAAGGCAAGTTTGCAAATGGTCAAGGCCCAGTTACATTAAATGGCTATGTACCAAACGGAGTAACTGTTACAGAAATTATACCTGTCTTTGATAATTCATTGTCAAGTACAATTATACAACAAGCGATTCTTAAAATTGAATTGCAACAAGACTTTACTTTAATCTTTAACAATGCATTGTTAATCAACCAAGAACGTTGGTCAATCGGCGCGGCATCAAACGCAAACTACTTTGTTAAATTTACAAGTTTAGGAAACAATCGTTATACAATAACTTATAGATCATTAACATATTACTTTGGTAGTGTTGCTGATACTCGTTTTACTTTTAATAAAAATGAATTAGTATACGATCCGTTTACTGGTAAAATCATACAAGACTTTATTAATGTATTAGGTATTAACACAGTCTTCAATAGTGCAATGGCATTAGGAGAAGATACAAAAGTTAATATTCTAGGACAGACTGTCGAAAGTGATGGATACGTGAATGACTTCCAAGTAGAAATTGCCGCAACTGATGTTAATAACGGACAATTAATTTTAGACCCAGATTTCTTTAATGATATTACTGGTTATGTCAATGCAGGTGCAAACATAGGAGTCTATGTTTTCTTTAGAACGATTACAGACCCTGTAAACTTAACAAGACAACTTATTGTTCCTAGTAGTGATATTGTTTACACATACGGAACTAAAAATCAAATTGAAATTGTAAAATATGAATTTGCTGTCGGTCAATTGTTTTATGCATACACTGACAATAAATTTTATAAGTCAGTACAAGATCCTACAGTAACTACTCCGTCATATATTGTAACACTACAAACAGACTACTCTGTTAAATCGGGTAGACAAGGAATAGACTATCAATATAGACATAATGCCAACAATACAACACGTATTGATCCAGCAACTACAAACATTGTTGATTTGTACTTAGTTACTCAAGCATACTATACAGCATATAATAACTATGTTAAAGACACTACATCTACTGTTGTTAAACCAAATCAACCAACACTAAATGAACTAAACACATCATATCCATTGGTACAAGATTATAAAATGCTATCGGATTCAGTCATATTAAATAGTGTTACATTTAAACCCTTGTTCGGTGCGAAAGCAGATCAATCATTGAGAGCAACTATCAAAGTAGTAAAATCACAGTCAACGAATGCATCTAACAGTGAAATCAGAAGTTCTGTGTTAGCGGGGATGGATAGTTATTTTGATATTAATAATTGGAACTTCGGCGATACTTTCTTCTTCTCAGAATTGAGTGCGTATCTACATGAACAAATAGGAGAACTACTGAGTTCGGTTATACTTGTTTCAGATGATCCAGAAAAACTATTCGGTGATCTTTATGAAATTAAATGTAGACCTTATGAAATATTTGTAAACGCGGCTGTTACAGAAGATATAGTAATTGTACCCGCATTAACTCCTGCAACAATGCAGTCTTAAGGTTAAAAGCAAACTATGGCAAAGATCAGAACACTAGAGTTTTTACCCGAGATATTTAAAACCTCTACCAACGCACAGTTCTTAGGAGCAACACTAGACCAGCTAGTCAACGAACCCAGTACACAAACGTTACAAGGGTATGTTGGTAGTAAATTTGGTTACGGTGTCAATGCAAAAGATTACTATGTAACAGAGCCAAACAAAACACGAACAGATTATCAATTATCACCTGGTACTACATTCTTAAATGAGAATCAATCGACTGCCAAAGATTTCGTATCTTACCCTGAACTAATCGATGCACTTAAACTTAAAGGGGGTGTAACATTAGACAACTCTCGTTTATTTAAAAGCGAGTTTTATTCTTGGGATTCATTTACAGACTTAGATAAGTTAATTAACTTTAATCAATACTATTGGATACCAGAAGGTCCTCCAGCAGTCACAATTGCATCAGCAACAGTATTTTCAGAATCTGATTATATCGTAACTGACACATCAAACGCATATAGTATTAAAGCATTAGGTGCCGCATCAGGGTCATTAAATCCTACACTTACTTTGTTACGTGGTGGCTCATATAGATTTGCAGTTAACCAAAAAACTCAGTTTTGGATACAAGGCGTACCCGGAACTTCAGGCCTTGAAGGAGCACAAGATACTAGACAAATTCTCGGTGTTAACAACAACGGTGCAAACACAGGTTATGTAACATTTACTGTTCCTAGCAGAGAGGCACAAAACGAATTTTTATTTCCAGGAAGCAACAACGTTGGTGTTGTAAGTACAAAACTATTTTCAGAAGTAAACGGCTTAACAGTAAGTGAAGTAGGAAACATTGACGGAGTAACTTCATTAGAAGGCTTGACTGTCATGTTCTATCAAACGTCAGAGCCAAATGAAGTAGGCTTTGTTCAATCATTCTTTGATGAGTCAGGTGCAAACTATGATGTTAATTTAACATCTCCTGAGATCGTTGCTCCAGTTACTTTAGCAATTGATGAGACAACTGCAACACAACTTAAATTATCATCTGGCACAACAGCAGATTTAACACAAAATCAAACTGTTACATTTACAGCAGTGCCTAGTAGTGATCCGTTATTAGGTGGATTAGATGTTGATACAATTTACTATGTTAAAGACATTATCGATTCAACTTCATTTACAATTTCAGCAACATTAAATGGTACTACTTTAGCGTTGACTCCTCAAACAGGGTCAATGGTTGCAAACATTAACGAAGGCTTATGGGAAGAAGGCTTCTACACAAACGTTAATGAAAACTTTTATACAATTACGTATGTTGGAGATTCAACAAACCCAACTATTCGTTTAATACCAGCTGGTGTTATACCAACTGATGAAAAAATTAGTATAGAATTTGGTACAACTTATATTGGGTTAGACTTTTACAGATCACAAACAGGTGAGATACTTAGAATACCTTATCTGTCAGCACTATTAGATACATTATACTACCAAGACGGCACAAATGCAAATAAAGTGGGTAGTATTAAGTTAATCGAAAGTAACTTAACTAACACAGTAAATGTCGATACAGATATTATAGGACAAAAAACATTTACATCTACAAATGGTGTCATATTTACAAACGGATTAAAAGTACAATTCAACGGAGACATTATACCATCAAGTTATTTGACTGGTGAATATTATGTACAAGGCGTTGGTGAATCTATTAACTTGATTCCAACAACAGATTTAGTTGTCCCGGAAGATTTTACTGGCACAAATTATATACCTTATGATACATTAAATTATTCTATAGGTAACTTTGATACAGAGTTGTTTATTCCCGTAGACCAAGATTATATTACTATAGGTAGAAACTCTATCAATAGAAATTCATGGTCACGTTCTAACAGATGGTTCCATGTTGATGTTATCAATGCAACTGCTGATTACAACAATGACCCAACTATCGTTACTACATATGCAACAGGTAAGAACAAAGCAAAACGTCCTATCATTGAGTTTTATCCAAACTTAAAACTATTTGATGCTGGTACAATTGCTAAATTACCGGTCGACTTTATAGACACAAGAACAACAAATGCATTTGAGCAAGTTGCAAATAAAAAACAATACTATCCTGACATCGAAACGTATACAAGTTATACAGCATCGATCACAGGTGTAACAGGAACAAGTACAACGATTACTATTCCGACAACAGACATCTATAATACATTTGCTACAGGCATGTACATTACAGATTCTAACTTTGCGTTACCGAACAACACACAAATTACTGATGTTAGTGTATCAGGAGTCAATACTGTTTTAACAGTTTCTTTTGCTAACTCTACAGTTGTTGGACAAACAAATGTTTCAATCGTTGGTAGTGACACTACAGTTAATAACTACGAATTGTTTTCTGGTGCAAGAGTCATCTTTACAGCAGATACAAATGCAGAAGTTAAAAATAAAATTTATGTTGTAGGCTTCTCAACGATTACATTCGGATCAGCGCCAGTCATCACACTAACTGAATCAGAAGATTCACCTTGTCTAGTAGATGATCAAACAGTAGCACTTAGAGGATATAATTATCAAGGCTCTACATTTTGGTTCAACGGAACAGTATGGGACGAAGCACAACAAAAACTGACAGTCAATCAAGCACCTAATTTTGACATCTATGATAAAAATGGAATCTCGTTTGGAGATGCTACAGTCTATCAAGGCACATCTTTCTTAGGAAATAAACTATTTGCTTATGGCAGAGGCACTGGTGCAAACGATGCAGTGTTAGGTTTCCCAATACGTTACTCAGCAGTAGATAACGTAGGTGATATTAGTTTTGATTGTTCTCTCAATGTTGACTCATTCTCATATGTTACTGGAACAACTCCGGTCACTTCAAAAGTTAATACAGGTTATGTGTTTGATTATTCAACACGTACAACGAAAACACGTGAATTAGGTTGGCAAACAGCAGTTGCCCCCTCAGTTCAATATCAAATATTTGAACTAGAATATACTAAAGGGACCACAGCCGAATTCACGTGTGACGTTGCAGTTCTTCCAATAGACACTACAGTTGATTCATGGCCTAGAATTCAAGTATATGTTAATAACATATATCAATTGGAAACTACTTACACAATTACTGAAACTGATACGACTACAAAAATTACATTGAATACTGCACCAACAGTAGACACACCTATTCAGATATTAGTACTCAGTAAACAAACATCTAAAACTGCTTATTATAGCATACCTATAAATTTAAGCAACAACCCGTTCAATACTGATTTAGAGATTGCAGACATTGGTGACATTAGATCACAATACCAAGACATCTTTGTTAATAACCCAAACTCAGCTGGAACGATATTCGGGATTAACAATTTAAGAGACTTGGGAAACTTAGTACCATACGGAACAAAGATTATTCAAAACTCTGCTCCAGTTGTTTTGCCGAGTGTATTCTTACGTAAATCAGAACACAATTTATTTGATGCATTACAATTTAATTCAAGTCAGTATGTGCAATATAAACAGCAACTTGTTAAGACTGTCAATGATACTGATTGGGCACAAAGATTTAACCCGAGTTATATTTTAGATACAGCATTAGAAACTATGGTGTCAGCAAAATCAGAAGGTGATTCATTCTTCTGGTCTGATATGATACCATCACAAGCACCATACAAGACAAATACATATACGTTTGCTAATGCATTACAAGAATCAATTTATCCTTTAACACAAACGTATAACTTTAAAACAGCAAACTATAAAGGAGTGCTTGTTTATCTTACTCGTACAACTAGTGGTGTAACAAAGACAACACAGTTGATCAGAGACGTAGATTATATAGTATCAACAACTGCACCTTCACTAACAGTAACTAAAGATTTAATTGCAGGTGATGTAGTTACGATTAAAGAATACAATCAGACATATGGAAACTTTGTACCGAATACTCCTACTAAGTTAGGACTATATCCAAAGTGGAAACCAGAAGTTGTATTAGATCCTAACTATTCAGTTCCTACATATATGCTTAGAGGGCATGACGGCTCTTACACATCTCTTTATACACTAAACTATACGCCAGCAACAGGGCTAACAGATTTTAGAGATCAAGCATTATTAGAATTTGAAACTAGAATCTATAATAATATTAAATTAAGTACAGTAGTTCCTATTGAACGTTATGAAGTATTACCTGGATTCTTTAGAGAGTCTACATACTCAAGTGCTGACTTCTTAAAAATTTACGGCTCGCAATTTTTAAACTGGGCCGGACAAAACAGAATTGATTACAAAACTCAAACAGGTTATACATCAGCAGATAAGTTTAGTTATAACTATTATCAATCAGCAAACAAGTTAACAAATACAGTTATCGATCAGGGTTACTGGAGAGGAGTATATGAATACTTCTACGGTACATCTCAGCCAAACATTGCACCATGGGAGATGTTAGGCTTCTCTGAAATGCCAACTTGGTGGACTGCTCAATATGGAGCCGCACCTTACACAAACTCAAATGGTGTCATGTGGGCAGACATAGAAGCAGGTATCATTTACAACACTGGTGGAACAACTAGTGTTACGGTTGACGAATTAAAACGTCCTGGCTTAAGTACAATTCTTCCAGTTGATGATCATGGTGATCTTTTATCTCCATTCGATGCAATCGTAGGAAACTATGATGCTAACACATTCAAACGTGACTGGAAAGTAGGAGACGATGCACCAGCAGAGTTCTCATATAGAAGAAGTTCTTCTTACCCATTTGACTTGATGCGAATCTTTGCATTGACTAGACCAGCAGAGTTCTTTAACTTAAGTGCTGACTTAGACAATTACAAGTATAACACAGAATTCAAACAATATCTAGTAAATGATAGAAGTCATTTAGATATTGGTGCTATTCAAATCTATGGTAATGGCACAGCAAAAACAAGTTATATAAATTGGATCGTTGATTTTGAAAAGCAACAAGGTGTAGATGCAACAACAGAAATTACAACTTTATTAGATAACTTAGATGTACGTTTAGTATATAGACTTGCAGGTTTCAGTGATAAGGCATTATTAAAATTCTTTGTAGAGAAAGCAACACCTAACTCTGACAATTCATCACTTTTAATACCAGATGAAAGTTATGCTGTATTATTGCATGACAATCAACCTAACGATCAATTAAAATTTTCAAGTGTTATAATTCAAGTTGTATCAAATGGTTGGAAAGTATTTGGTAACTCGCAAACACAAGCATATTTTACAACTGATACTCCAATATCAAATGGTAAAACAACATCAATTGAAGTAGATGATTATACAGTTAAGGTCGCAGATAATTACTCTACGACTGAACGAGAAGAATTGATTGTTCCTTACGGTACACAGTTTTATACGTATCAAGCACTCTCACAATTCTTAGCAAGTTACGGTGCATGGTTAGAACGCAAAGGTATGGTGTTCGATAATATCGAAAATGGTATTGAACTCAATTGGAATGTAATGATCAAAGAATATTTGTATTGGTCACAGTTCAATTGGGAACTTGGATCATTGATTACAGTTAATCCATCCGCACAAGATTTTAAAATTCAAAAAGAAAGTGACATTGTTCAGCCATTGACAATCGAACAAGAAAACTTCTTATTGAATCAGAATTTATATCCTATTGCAATTAAAGATTTAGCAATAGAAAGATTAGACACTAAGTTTCATGTAAAAACATTGAACTCCGGTGATGTCATGGCATATGGTCAATTTAATTTGAGCAATATTGAACATGGTGTTGTGTTTGATAATAACACACTCTTTAATGATGTCATTTATAACCTAATTACAGGTCTCAGACAGAATCGTATTTACTTACGAGGTACTAAGACTGCTGAATGGAACGGAACTGTCAATGCTTCTGGGTTTATTCTTAACCAAGACAATGTTTATGAATGGAAGCCTGCATATAAATATGCAAAAGGCGAGATAGTCAAATACAAAAACAAATTTTTTACAGCAAATAAAACGATTGAATCAGCCGCTAAGTTTGAAGAAACTAATTGGGTAGAAACAGATTACAACGATATACAAAAAGGCTTATTACCTAACTCTGCGACACGTTCATATGAAAGCACACTGTATTACAACAGTAACACAGCAAACTTAGAAAAGGATGCAGATCAATTATCATTCTCTCTAATTGGGTTTAGACCTAGAGATTATCTCTCTAGTGTAAATCTATCAGACATTACACAAGTTAATGTTTATAAAAACTTAATTAAATTAAAAGGTACAACAAATGCAGTATCTGCATTTAAAGGAACTACGTTATCAACTGGCGGAATTAATTATGATGTTTATGAGAACTGGGCTATTCTTTCCGGAGAGTTCGGTGGAACACTAAACAGTAACTTTGTAGACTTTAAACTTAATGAAGCAAAACTGACAGGCAATCCTGGTATCGTATCGTTAACAGAAGGTACCCCTACTTTTGGTGCTCAACAAGAAGTATCAGTTCACAACTTATTTAACTATGCAAGGCCTATAGACGGACCCAATATCTTATCTACATTAACGAAAGAAGATCCGTTAAGTCTTTACCCAACAGCAGGGTACGTTAACTATGACGATGTTAAGATGGCCGCTTACTACTATAATGATTTAGGACTACGAGCAGTCAATAGTAACGGAAAACAAATACCAATACAAGACTTTTATGTAAGAGATTACATGTGGATAGCAAACTTCAAAGAACAATGGAGAGTTTATTCAATCAAACCTGTCGGAAGAGTAATAAACGTTACACCAAATACAAACAACACAACTACAATTACATTTGCTGAAAGACACGGATTATCAAAACTTGATCCAGTATCATTTATAAATGTTGCACCTAACGTAGACGGTTATTATCTTGTAACAACTGTTAATAATCTAACAGAAATTACAATTAACTTATCGTTAGAAGAACCGCCTACTATATTAGATGGCAATGGTTTAGGATTAACATTTGTTAATCAACGTGTAGCACAACCAGCAGACATTGCAGACTTAGACTTAAATGAAGCAGAGTTCTCAAAGAACACAGTTTGGGTAGACGAAGCAAGTGATGGCAACTGGGGTGTATATCAAAAGTCAATCAACTATAGTTTAACAAAGAATTTAAATCGTGCTGACGGACAAACATTCGGTAGTGCTGTAGCATATACTCCTAGAATGGGTTACCTAATAGGTGATTCATCAGCAGGCAAAGTTTATCGTTATGGTTATAATACTACGACTGGTAACTTTGACGAAGATACTGGAAGTCTTCTAACTGGTGGAACCTCATTTGGTACAGCAATTGCTTACTCTAAGAATCTATTTGTAATCAGTGAGCCAGCAACTACAACAGGTGCATTCGGATCATCAACACTTAGAATTTATACATTAAACGATACTGTTTTATCAGATGATATTACATTGTTGCAAACATTTACTGGTCCAGAAGGTGCAGGCACAAGTCTTGCAATAAGTGATGACCAAGAGTGGATATATTCAGGTAGTCCACTGTCTAATCAAATAGAAGTTTACAATAGACAACACATACCTTTAAATGCAGGCTTCTTTACAATTGGTGAAACATATACAATTACAAGCGTAGGCACAACAGACTTTAAAGCACTCGGTGCACTAGATGATAAAGTAGGCATTGTCTTTAATGCAACCGGTGTTGGAACAGGCACTGGTACAGCAGATCAAATCTCTTATGTAGAACTAGCAGAAATTGAAGGTACAGCCGCTCCAGTAAGTGCAGTAGCAGGCGACAACTTTGGCTTCTCTGTAAGTTGCGATAGTAACGGAGACACTATATCAATAGGTGCTCCAAATACAAAATCTCCCACTACAAAAGAAAAATGGGGAACAAACTATGTGTACTCACGTTTAGTACAAAACATAGAATCACAGTATACAGCAATTCCTAATCAACCACAACATTATCCACTAGCATGGGACACAGTATTCTCTGCTAGAACTGCAACTGCGGTAGCATCAAACGTAATTACATTTACAGGTACTGCAATAGATGCAACATTTACAAATACATCTGTAGCATTCAATGAAGGTGGATCATTCGGTAACTCAGGTATTACACCAAACAAAGTTTACTACATGCAGTATGTATCTGCACAAACATTCTCACTTAAAGAGAGTAGATCAACTAATGCAGTCATAACACTCATAGACGAACCTAGTGTCACATTTAGTATCTTCCCGCAAATTGAATCATTGCTAGTTAAAGTTAACGGAACATTTGTTAATGACAACAACTATGCAGTTGGTGGCGGACAACTAGACTTTAGATACTTTGGAGATATTAGAGCCGGCGATATTATTACTGTTAGTTCTCGTAACATTCAATGGGTACAATCAATGATACCTGATGCTGATGACAGAGTAGGAGTACAATTAGGTTACGCAACTGACATGACTTCATATGGTAGTGAAATATTGATGGGTGCACCCGGCGAGATAAGAATTGACGGGGCAAAACAAACAGACGGATCAGTTTACAGATATACAAACGGTGGCGGCAAGTACGGCACAGTAATCGGTACAGGCGTAACTGCTTTGACTACAGAAACTAAATTATTAATTAACGGTTATCTTGTAGTGTTGCCATCTGGATCAAACGCAAGTCAATGTTCTAGTTTAATTAATCAGTATGGTATTACAAATGTAACTTCAAGTGCAACTGCTGATGGTAAACTAATTATTTCAACTATCAATACAAGTCTAGCATTAGTAAATGAAAAACTATTGTTACAAGCACCGTCAACTACTGCATTTGCTGAACTAGGTTTTGCAATTTATGATAAGACACAAGTAATCATTGCACCTCACAACGTAAGCAGAACATTGTTTGGTAACACAATCAAATTTGATGAGAGTGATTCAGTAGTAATCTCTGCTCCGGTATCAACAAGATTCTTAGGAACTACATTTGATTTTATTGACGATGAGAACTTAGATAACGATACAATTTTCGACAACAATGCAACTCGTTTTGTTGACACATGGGATAGTGCAGGCGCAGTTTACATGTATGACTATCTTGCAAACTACAATGGATCAATTGCTGATCCAGGTAAGTTTGTTTACGCACAGAATTTAAATAGCCAAGATCAGAACTATGGCTTTGAACCACAATACGGAACAGCATTAGACTTTACTAATAATCAAGTTATTATTGGTACCCCTAACTTAAGTTATGGCAACCTAGAAGGACAAATTACATTATTCCAGAACTCTGGAACTGCTAAAGATTGGTCTCTTTATAGACAAACATCAGCAATCGTAGATATTAATAGAATACAAAACTCGCAGATTTATAGTGCGGAAACTAATGACACATTAATCAATTTAGATTATATGGATCCAATGCAAGAAAAACTATTAGGATCAGTTAGAGAAAATATTGACTATGTTAATAGTGTAGATCCTGCAACATATAATAGTGAGATAGGTGGAGTAAATGCAGGTCTTGTTTGGGGAGCACCGCAAACTGGAAAGATTTGGTTTGATACTTCTCGTACTAGATGGTTAAACTATCATCAAAATGATGTTACGTATAATGCTAGACATTGGGGAAGAGTCTTTCCTGGATCAAATGTATCATGTTATACATGGGTTAAGTCAACAGTAACACCTGCACAATATCAAGGTCCGGGTATACCAAAAGCAAATACACAATATAGTGTTGAAGCAGATTTAAATGCATCTAATACAGTAACAACTTGTTACTACTTCTGGGTACGTGATACTAATATTGTCAACAGTGAAATAGATAAAACATTAAGTGATACTACCTTGCAACAGTATATTACTAATCCTAGTAGATCAGGTGTTGCGTTCTTTGCACCATTATTACAAAATACATTTGCATTATATAACACACAATCATATATTAATACTACTGATAGTGTATTTCATATAGGCTTTGCAGTAGGTAACAATGACGATCCTTCTCACCAAGAATTTAATTTAATTAAAGACGGACTAGCAGATGACTTCTTACCAGGTCTACCTAAGTTCGGTCCGCAAACTTCAACTAATAGACCAGAAGGTCTTTATGATCGTCTACTAGATTCATTGTCAGGTGTCGATGAAGTTGGCGAAGTTGTACCTAATCCATATTTACCAAAAGCAGTTCAGTCTGGCGTACTTGCTAGACCAAGACAGAGTTTCTTCTTTAGTAGATTCTTAGGATTAGAAAACTATTTAGAATATGCAAACAAAGTTCTTGCAGAGTATCCAATAGCAGAGACTAGACAGGATGCTACATACTTATTTGCAACTGGAACATATTACGATACATCAGATTACTGGTCGTATGTCAACTGGTGGTTACCGACAACTAACCCTGCTGGCCAATATAATAACAATACTAAGTCAACAGTTTCTGTTGCAATTTATGCAGACCTTGCTAAACTCGATGTAGTAACAAAAACAATTGCTACAGTTGAAGCAAACGGCGACGGCAAATGGGAAATGTATCGTTATGACGGCAACGATGTTTGGACACGTATCGGTTTAGAAAACGGCACAATCAAGTTTAATCTTTATCTTTGGAATTATGCATCAGGCAAAACAGGCTTCGGCGACAACTTCTTTGATACTGCATCATTTGATGAATACCCAAGTGAAGAAACACGCTGGATCATTCGTGCATTAAATGAACAAATTTACATTGATGAATTAGTAGCATTTAGAAACACATCTTTGATTATCTTATTTGAATATATTCAAAGTGAGACAGATGAATCACAAAACTACTTGCCTTGGTTAAACAAGACATCATTAGTGGACGTATCACACGTTATTAGAGAACTAAAACCGATTCAGAACTATCAACAAGATAACCAAGAGTTCTTGTCAGGATATATTAATGAAGCAAAACCTTATCACGTAGTTATTAAAGACTTCTTGTTTAAGTATACAGGTATAGATACATATCAAGGCAATATAACTGACTTTGATCTACCTGCTGAATGGAACGAAACAACTCAATCTTATATTTCTCCTCAATTAGTATATGCAAATGTAGATACAGATGAAGAATATTTACCAACTAACGCATTATGGCAAACATCACCTTATTCTAATTGGTATAATAATTACGGCTTGTCAATTATTGGACAGACTGATTATCAAATTACAGAATTAAACGAATACATTACAATTGGTTCAGTTGTTGCAATGGTAGACAATGCATCAGGCTTCCCAATTAACGGCACAATACAAATTGGTAAAGAAATTATAAGTTACTCTTTTGTAGATCGTGCTTTAAATATTCTAGGTGGACTACAACGAGGGTTAAACGGAACAGAACCAACAACGCATCTACCAGGTGCTCAAATTATTATAGATTTACCTTCAGTGGTAATACTTGACGGTGGAAAGAATTATATTGAGCCGCCCAAGATAACAGCATACATTGATTTAACGAAATACCCAGCACCGAGAGTTGAAGCACAACTTGAAGCAGTGATGAGTGTTGATAGTGTAATCAGTGTGAACGTAATAAATCCCGGAGAAGGGTATGCTGTGTTACCAGAAATTAGAATTGCACCAGCAGAACAATTGTTCTTTACAAATGCAGATATAAATTCTACATTGCATACAATTAAACTGTTTGCTCCTAGTCTAGCAACTGGTAACTTAATACAATATAAAGATGATGCTGTATCTGGAGCAGAAGTCACTCGACTTGTTAATAATCAATGGTATTACATTAATGTATTAGAAACTACTCCTACTACAGTTATTGCTTTGTATACAAGTTATGATGATGCAGTTAACCAAATAAACAGAGTTCAATTTACTGCTGGAACAACTGACGGAGACTTTGCATTAAACGTAGGTGCTAAAGCATCTGCTATTTCAAGTTCAAGACCTACAAGAGAAAATGAAATCTCAATGCGTTTTGATAGAACCTCATATACGAGTCAAGTCTTAGATTGGGAAGCAAATGTTTTCTACGGTTCATTCTTTGCAGGTAGTTATTTTAATAGTGAGAACATTTCAAGTTCATCTATTTCTTTACAAGCAACTCAACCCCCGATAGCAGATATTTCAGCATCAGCACAAGGGGCAATATTTGAAATATCTAGTGTTACTAATGATAATGAAGTTTTATACACAGAATTCAAACGTACAGTAACAAACACTGTTGCAACCGGAAACAAAGTTCGATTAAATCCATATGATAATGCAACTGGTGAGTTAAACTCATCTGGTTCAACTATAGGTTTTACAGTCGGCATGCCAATTAAATTTACTGGAGCAGTGATCGGTGGCATTATAAACGAAACAGTTTATTATGTCAACTCTATTCTCACTGTAACTGACTTTACAATTAGTGAGACTTCAGGTGGAGCAATTAAATCATTAACAACTGCATCATCAGGAACAGCAGGCATGTTTGCATATGCAGGCGAAGTAACAGACACTGCTGTATTAACTCTTAATTACCCGGGATTATTAACTGCAACGGCAACTGAAGCAGTTACTAACAAAATTACAATTCCACAAAGTGTAATAGGCACAGGTGGAACAGATGGATTCTATATGGGTATCCCATTATTCTTTACAGGCACAATGATTGGTGGCATAGAAGAAAATGACGTTTACTATGTAACAACTGTCGTAGACAATAAAACAATTACAATAGGCACCACAGCAACGCCTCTGACAACTACAGTGAGTGCTACAACAACTGGTACAAACGTTATAACTGTTGCAGAGACTACAGGATTCTCAGTAAATGACTCTGTTATATTCAATACTATGGTTGATGCAAGTGGCAACACACTTACATCTTACGGTGGCATTGCTTCAGGCACAGTATATTATGTAAATGAAATTGTGTCATTGACTGAATTAAAAATTGCAGTAAATGTAAACGTTTCTCCATTAGCATTGTCTACAGTAACAACAGGATCAGCCTTAGTAACTAATCAGAAAGACACAGTAGACTTAACTACTGGCACTGGATCAATGTTAATGCATGTGTCATTGCCCGTATCACCTGGACAGGTTGACGGACAGAAGTTTACGATGTATAATACATCAGCATACTACACAGATATCACATCTGGAGTATTGTCAAAGACACTTGACAGAGCAGGCTATGCAACAATCGCAGGAGATGCCGCAGAAGCAACAAACAATAGAATTGCATTAAGTGACCAAGACAGAGGAACATTTAATTTCTATAAAGATATGCCGATTCAGTTTAACTCAGTACCAAGTGGTGCAGGGATATCTACTGGCGTAACTTACTTTATATTTGACTTCTCAGTGAACGGAGACAAGTCTACTTACATTAAAGTAGATTGTAGTTCAACGTCCGCTTCAACAAACAGAGTTACTTGTATCGACACTTCATCACTTTGGGTGAACATGCCAATTACATTTACTGGTGTTGGACTAGGTAATATTGTTGTCGGAACAGAATACTATATTAAAACTATTGATTCAGGAACAACATTTACACTTGCAGAAGTATCCGGTGGAGCAACATTTGTACTAGCAACAGACAACGGTCCGATGGTAGGTACTGGTAACCCTTGGATCAGATTGTCAACAACTAAAGGTGGAACACAAGATGTTACACTTGCAGATACAAACACTGCATTTAGTTTAACACAGTCACCAACTGTTAATGCTATCTTTGATATAGGATATAAGTTAGGTGGTTACAGAGCAATCTTGTCTACTGCAGGCGAAGGGTATGCGATCACAAACGTCATTACTATTTCAGGTAATGAAGTCGGTGGCACAACGACCCCAAATGATGTAAGATTAGAAGTTGATGCAGTTGATGCAAACGGAGCAATCACAAGTTTGATTGTCTCAGGAGAGCCCAATGATCTTACAAATACCTATTACTTAAAAGTTACTGGACAGAATACATTAAAAGTTTATTCAGATGCACGAATGACTGTACCAGTTAGTGGCATAGGATTTGACTTTGGTGGATTTACAACAACTAATGTTACAGGATGTGTATCAGGAACAGATTCAATTACACTAACAAGTGTTACTGGCTTCTCATTAAATGATGAAGTTATATTTGAAGGAACAATACCTAATAGTACAATCGATGCAGTAATATCAACATCTTACTATATTAAAACAATCGATACAGGTGCTAACTCAATTACAATTTCAACAAACCCAGGTGGTAGTGTTGTCAACGTAGTTACTACAGTATCACTCACAGGACTTACATTATCTAAAGCAGGTAGTTATGCATTCTTACCAGAACCATTCTACTTCAATCAGTCTATTATCAAATACTTAGACAGAGTTTATCGTTGTGTTATTTCTAACAACGATGAAGACTTCATCATTGGTAAGTGGGAAGAGTTGAGATCAGATAACAGAGTGTTAAACGCACTCGATAGAGCAGAAGGATATTATCAGCCTAGCATCAATATGCCGGGCGTAGATTTAGATCAATTGTTCTCTGGTACGTCATATCCAAATGCAGTTTACTTAGGTAATGCATTTGCCCCCGAAGATCAATTTACTGTTGACACAGTATTAAAAGATGAGCCTTTCTACCCAACAGGAGTATCAATTACTGGTGTATCTTGGAACGGAACAAAATACTTAGCATCGGCAAACTTTGATCAATATACAGGTGTTATATCATCTATTGAAGGACAGAGTTGGTCAACAAAGAAAATTTCAAATAAAATTGTTGGAGCAACTGATGTAGTGTATGGTGGTGGTCTATATGTAATGACTACTACGAACACAGCGACTCCAATCTATAGAAGTGCCGATGGCATTGTATGGACAACTAACTCTACAGCATTAACTATTCCTGCAATAGAACTAAACAGCGTAGCATATAGAAATAATTATTATGTAGCAGTTGGTAAAGGAATTGTTAATAGTGATAACACATATTTATGGTTGAATAGAAAAACTTACGATACAGTATTCGGAGTAGTTCTATACGGAGTTAACTCAATCGACACATCAGGCTTTGGTGGCTTCATTGCAGTTGGTAAAGGTAAAAAATATGATTACTCAACTGGTGTAACAGAATTAGTAGACACTAACATTATTGCATATTCATTTGAACCAACTGGAGAGTTTTGGCAAGACGGACCTGAACTTACTCCATATGGATTATATGGTGTAGTGAGTAACGGAACAATTGCTATAGCAGTCGGTGAAAATGATATTAAATATCAAACAAACAACGGTGGTAACTGGACAGGTATAAATGAAGTATCTGTTGTTTCTGTAAACCAATCTTCTAATCAATTGAATGTTTCAAGTACAGCAGGATTTGTAGATGCAGATCCAATCAGATTTACAAACACATTCGGCGGCCTAACAGCAGGCACAACTTATTACGTAGATGTTATAAGTGTTACTCAAGTAGAAATCTTTACTGATGCAGGACTAACATCACAAGTAACATTAGTAGATGCAGTCATACCAGTTCAATGTAGAATGGAATTATATGATGCAACATCTCAACCTCTTAGAGATGTTATCTATGCTGATAGCATTTGGATGACAGTAGGAGACAACGGTAGAATACAAACATCAACAGACGGTCTACGTTGGACAACACAAACATCAGGTACAACACAAGACTTAAACGGTATCACATATGCAACTGAAACAGATACGTTTGTAGTTGTTGGTGACAATAACGTTATCTTACAATCAACAGACTCAGGTGTCACATGGACAGCAACAGGCGTGTTCACAGTAGAGAAACCAGTCTATGATGTTAAGGGATCAGATTTTGCAGATGGTTACGGACCAGAAGAATTAGTCCCGGGCTTAGTCAAAGATACATTAAACATGACAATAGTGTCACGTCCAGGAACAGTTTGGGACGTAACTGAATATTCTCATACAGGATTTAATGTTGTATCTAAAGTAGTTGCACCTACAACTGAGTTCCAAGTAGATTATAGTTTCGATCAATATGCTCAATACCCATTAGACATAACATTACAGACTATTGATGCAACAACTGGTTTAGGTACTGGATTAGAAAAAGGTGCTTATTCTGTTAACTGGATAACAAAAGTAATTACTTTGAATACACCACTAGTGTTTGCACCTAAGCAATCATTACGTATTGATGTATATGAAGTAGGCAATGGTAATCAACTAGTTAAAGGTTGCACCGATACTGATCCTATCAGACCGATAGCAAAAACAGGCTTTGATGACATTTACTTAAATTGTAATTATAGTGCAACATTCTTCCAAGGATCTGGAGTAATCAGAACTGGATCACATTCTATAGAAGTAGAAGCAACAGAGACTATTGCTAGTGGCGATACTATCGTTTGTGTTAATGTAAAAGACTTTACAGCAAATGATCCAATCTCATTTCAAGGAATTGTATTTGGTGGGATTGCAGAAGACACTACTTACTATGTTAAGTCTATCTCTACAGCAACAAATTCTATCACTATATCAGAAAGTTATGACTCAAGCACAGGACTTGCGGGCCCAATCAAATCTGTTACTGATGCAACAGGGTCGATGTTAGTTAATATTCAAACGGGAACAGGAACAGTATGGACTGACCCAGTTTTATATCACAACGGTAGTAGACTAATATTAGGTAAAACAAATACTATTAGCAGAACTAAAGCATCAAACAATGCGATCACAACAGGAACTACAGTTGGATTATCTGCTGGTAACAAAATTCAATTTGCGGCAGACATGTTTGGGACAGACATTACACCAAACACTGTTTACTATATTAAAACTATAGTAGACAATAATGAATTTACTATTTCAGCAACTGATGGTGGAACTGTTATCACTTTAAGTGATGCGGCAGGTATATCATCATACGTAACAAATGATTATGCAATTGGTATACAGCCAAACGGCATACAAGCAAAACTTACATTAGCAAATCCAGCTGGTTATGTCAATAATACAGACTATATTGTTTATTCAATATTCGGAGACTCTGCTGATCCTTCACAATATGGATACTCTGTTCCAGAAATACAAGAATATATAGGTGACGGATCAACAGCATCATTTGCTATGAGCAATTACAATGGTGGAGCAAACGCACAGAATGCAATTGTAGAAGTTAATGGCTTACGTCAAACAAATACATCATATCAAATAAACGACGGAGCGAATACTGTGTTGTTCTTTGCTCCACCGGCTGTTGGTGCAAAAGTTTCAGTCTTAACTTATAATAATACTGAAAGACAATACTTAACAACACAATATGGTATCTCAGGTACTTCAGGTAGTTCGTTTACAACTATTACAGTTACTGCAACAACTCACTTAGAAGGTACTTTCGATGAAGATACTCCAAATGTAGAGACATATGACCAAGACACGCCTACTATCGTTACATACGATGAGTTATTAGACACTTTAACTTGTGCAGACACATCAGTCTTAACAGTAGATGAGCCAATAGTCTTCTCTAATCCAACTATAGGTGGAATTACAGCAGGTGTAACATACTATATCTTAGAAATTATCAATTCAACAACGTTTACTATCTCGTTAGAAGTAGGCGGAGCACCTGTAACTGTTACAACTGATTCAGGATCAATGGTAGGTAGTTCAAATGCTATTACAGTTGCAAACATTACAAACATTGAGACTGGACAAGAAGAACCGCTTAGAGTTACTAGAGCAACTGCAACAACTACAGGTACAAATGAAATTACATTTGATACAGTAGCAGGTTTTGCAATCGATCAACAGATTTACTTTCAAGGAACTAACTTCGGTGGACTAGAACAAGGTAAAGTTTACTTTGTAGCAAGTATCGATACGGGAACTAACAAAGCAACTATTAAAGATCAGTTAGGAACTACGATTGTATTGACTACCGCAACAGGATTGCTAGTCACAACATGTGGTGGTAACCCAACTACAAGAATTACAACAGGTATTCCTCACTCATTAGCAACTGATCAATTAGTAAGACTAGATGGCATCTATGGATCAGTTGAATTGAATGGCAACTCTTACTATGTAAGAGTATTCGATCAATATCGATTTGAAATCTATACACAAGTTTATAATCCAGCACTAGATGCAGTGAATTATCCAGTTACTGGTATTTCAACATACATCTCAGGTGGTTATGTATGGAGACAAGGAACATTCTTCTTAGTTACTACACAAGCAACTGTGACTACAGCATCTAATAGTAGAATTACATGTCAGGATACATCTGAACTTGTTGTTAACAATGAAGTTATCTTTACAAAGCAAGGACAAGTTGCAGGAGCCGCAGTACTAGGTGGATTGATACAAGGTACAACATACTATATCAAACAAGTCTTAAATAGTACTCAATTTACTATCGGCTTAACTAGAAATGCAGGTACAGCAGTAACTCTAACAGATGATACAGGTGTTATGAATGTAACACAATGGGAACAAACAAATGTTGAAAGACTTTGGGTAACTGTAAACGGTTATCGTCTACCAACTGACAGACTACGAGTTGATGCAGACAATGAAGTAAGTCTATTAACAGAAATCTCTCCAGGAGATGTTGTGATTATGACTAATATGATACCTAACTCAACACCAAATGAAGAAATATATCTAAACTTTGTAGATCAAAATGCAAATCAAACTGTATATAGAGCAAATGTACAAGCAAGGACATGGTTAGCACAACCTATCTTCCCGCTAACACAAAATATTTCTGTAGGAGACGTTACAAGAGTTACAGATAACATCGTACAGAACGTACTTGCTCCGACTCCGGTCAATAACATTTACTCAATCGGATTGACCTCAGATAAAAACATTTTGAGTGGTGTAACTGTTCTAAATAATACTACTGGTATTACATTAGATCCTGATACTTATGTTGTTAATGTTGAAAATCTTGCCCCGATATTAAAAATCACAGATGGTTCTTATATCTCAGCAGGAGATTCACTGAAGATTACATCATTAGAAGGTAATACATTGTATATTAACGGAGAGCAAATTACTTTCACTACGATTGATTTTGCTAATAACACAGTAGGTGGATTACAACGAGGAGCAAACGGTACAGGAGTGCAAGAATACATTAGTAAGTTTACAGAAGTGTTTAGTTTATTGAGTAATAATCGTCTTAGTGACTTATATATTGATCAATCTTGGAACTCTTATGTGTTTAATACGACTATCGGAGACCCATTACAGATCTCCAATACTACTCCCGCAAAGTTTCTACAAACGGATATAACCTAAATGATAAATAAAGAGATGAACAATAATAAATCAGAGAATTCAGACCCTAAAGAAGTTAAGCCTAACGAAGACAGCGGAATTTACTTTTCATCTAGTCTGAAAATAACTGATCCTGATACTAAAGAAGTGTTAGTGCAGATGCGAGGAGATAGTTAATGTCTGGCGATCAACAAATTCTGAAAATGGAAGGATTCCTGACAATCAGAGACTATAACACCGGCGAAGTTTTACAAGAAGCAAAGAACGCAATCAATTATGAAAACATGTCTGAAGCAATAGCAGATACTCTATCTAGTAGAGGCTACGGCGAGATATATCAAATGGCATTCGGTAATGGTGGAGCATCAGTTGACGAAACAGGTGTAATCACATATTTACCACCTAATACTACAGGACAGAATGCGGCTTTATATAATCAAACATATGCAAAAATCGTAGATGATACAAGTGTTTTTAACTTAGACCCGACAAGAAACAAAATGACAGTATTTCACACTACAGGCCGTGTGTATACTGATATTCTAGTACAATGTTTACTAGATTATGGTGAGCCTGCAGGACAAGCCGCGTTTGATAACAGTACACAAACAGATTCTAACTACATTTTTGATGAGTTAGGGTTATTAGCAAACTACGGCACAGATGCAAACGGAAACGTAATTACAAGACTTTTAACTCACGTAATATTTCACCCTGTGCAAAAGTCCTTGAATAGGCAAATACAGATAGATTATACGGTTAGAATACAATCTCTAACTAATTTAGTTACCATTTAAGATAAATAATATTAACGGAGTGAATTAGAAAATGGCATATACAATTGTAAAAAGTGATGGGACAGTCTTAACGACCATCGCTGACGGTACTATTAATACAAGCAGTACCTCATTAGGTCTGCCCGGTAGAAACTACGCGGGGTACGGTCAATCTTTAGATACAAACTTTGTCCATGTAACTGAGAACTTTGCGTCAAGCACTCCACCTGCACAATCTCTCAGAGGGCAAATCTGGTACGACACATCAACTACAACATTGAAAGTTTGTCCTACAGACGGCGAAACAAATGCATTAGCATGGTTATCATTAACATCAACAGCATCCGGTGGTAACACAACGTTTGGCTCAGTTAATATTACAGGCAATGCTACAGCAAACAATTTTACAGCAACTAATGATGTAACAGCAAATAATTTTACAGCAGGTTATTTAACAATCTCTGCTAATGCTACTATTGCAGATGCATCTATTACAACTGCTAACATCGGTACACTGCAAACAACAGCGATCACAACAGGTTCAGCAACGACACCCGGTACTTTAACTGGTGTTTGGTCTGTAACAGGTAACACTGGTGCAAATGCTTCTGCTATCTTATTAGATACAGGTGGTATTTTTATTAATAACTCTGGTAACTTATATGGTATCAGAACAGACAAATATATGTATGCAAACGGAGATCCAATCTCATTTGCAGGTACATACAGTAACTCAAACGTAGCCGCTTATCTACCAACATATGGTGGTAACATTTTAACAACACAAACTCAAGCAACAGTATTAACTACTGGAGCTAATACAACAGCAGGAACAATTACAGGTAACTGGGCATTGTCAACTGGATCACGTTTATCAGCAACATATGCGGATTTGGCTGAACGATTCTCAGCAGATGATGTATATACTCCTGGAACAGTTGTAGAATTAGGCGGCGAACATGAAGTCACTGCTGTTAAATATGAGTTAAGTGAAGACGTATTTGGTGTTGTCTCAGACAACATGGCGTTCTTAATGAACAACGGGGCAGGATCAAATGACACTCACCCTGCAGTTGCAATGACAGGACGTGTACGAGTAAAAACATTAGGAACAGTACGTAAAGGTCAACGACTAGTAAGTGCTGGTGAAGGACATGCACGTGCCGCTGAAGAAGGTGAAGCAACAGCATTCAACGTAATCGGCAGAGCATTAGAAGACAAGACAACAACTGACTTTGGCACAGTAGAAGCCATTGTTACTATCAAATAATTTAGGGATTATAACATGAGTTACGCACAAAACGGCTTAATCGAAGCAACAGACTTTAATAACTTAGTGGGTGCCACAGTAGAAACTGGCGCTAACAAACTAAACACAACTTGGTCAACTGGTGGAACAACTGCTGGATATGGTCAAAGTGCTGTATCACAAGTAAGTGCTGGAACTACTGTCATAGCAACAGGACAATGGAACTCTCTTGTTACTAACACAGCATCAGCCGCAACACATCAAGGGTCATCAATTACATCAGTAACTGCACCGACAGCCGGTGGAACGGTTACATATTTGTCTGCTATCCCTACAAACTTAACAACAATTTATAATAATAGAAGAAACGCCGCATCACAGGGTTCTACTATTGCTGATACAGCAACACGTGCTAGTTCATGGCAGAATGGTCTTACATTCACTCATACTATTACGTTTGCATCAGGCGACGCCGCAAGGTGGTTCTTCAACTCAGGTGGTCAAATCAAAATGACTGCTTCACACCCATCTGGATCTGGTATTAACTTACTTTTCTCAGACTTAGCAAGTGACACAGGAACAGTTACTATGTCTGCACCTAACTCAGGTACAATTTCAATTGCATCAACTAACTATTCAGGTATTACTAAAGTCGGTGGCGGTGGTAACACTCCTACAGTAGATGCAAACAAAGGATACTTTGGATTATCAACATCGAATGCAACAGCATTCACACAGTTAGCAGACTCGGGTCCTTCTGGTTATTTGTCATCATTCATTAGATATATTGTTAAATCTAATGGTGCTCAACAATCTAACGGAGACACTGGTTCAGTCATTACTATCTACTCAGTTTGGGACGAAATTCCTAATGACTTAGTAGCATCTGCTAGTTCTGCTGTGACTTGTACTGTACAATTACCTGAGACTACAAATCTATCTGCATCGTGGGGAACACCTTCGATAGCTGGCGCAGTATCTGGCTCTTAAATAATGGCTGACACTACAGAGTATAAAGGTATACACTATCCATCATGGCACGGTTCTCCTTTTGATAGGGGAACTGCTGACTCTTGGTACAGTCGCAAAGCCTCACCTCATTACTATCCAGAAGGAACTGGTAATGGAGAGAAAATTCAACCCCCTCGAATGAATAAGAATGAAGTAGCCTCATACATAGCTGGTTATGAATTCAATGAAGCCGAGGGCGGCAAAAAAGACTGGCAATAACTCTCTGTTTTTAAAATTCTTTTATTTTACTCCTTTAAAAAACGTCTAAATACTTGCGGGAGTATTATAATCTATGGATACAAAAACACTTATAAAAGATGCGAAGGCTCGATTTAGTCATAACTCAGCAAAAGCATATCTAAAAGAAAAATATAGTAGCAAACTTGTTATTGCAGAACAAGGTGGCTTGTGGAAAGCCGATGCACAAACTATAGGATTTCTCAATTCATTTTCTGACGAAACTCTGGTCGTAATTGACACGTTTGACAATCCGGTAAAAGTAGATCGAATAGAACTATTAAAATCTCTTACTAAAACATATAATCAAACAATGACTGAGTGGAACAGTGAATGGAAAGAACTAGAAAGAAAAAGATAGCAAACCGCGGGGTAATTGTATTTGCATTTAATTCAAGCAAATATAACTATGCTGAAATGGCTGTTTATACCGCACGAAGAATAGAGTCGTTCTTAGGCTTACCTACAACTTTAGTTACTGATTCAAAATCAGTTAAAACTATAACAGCAGATATTAATACGTTTGATTCTATCATCGAAGTCGAACCAGACAAAAGCAATATCAAAGAACAAACAGCATGGATTAATAAAGGTCGATTCCAAGCATATGAACATAGTCCCTATGAGGAAACGCTTGTACTTGATGTTGACTACCTTGTTAACTCTGATACATTATTAAAAACGTTTGACTTGTCTGACACATTCTGTTGTCATAGTAATACACACATGCTCATGCATCCTGAAGCCTCACAAGAGAAGATGAGTGCATACAGTTATGTTACATTGTGGGCTACTGTTATTATGTTTAAGAAATCTAATCGTGCAAAACAAATCTTTGAAACATTAGAGATGGTACAAAACAATTATGATCACTACGCAAACATACACAGTTTTGTAGGTGGTGTATATAGAAATGATTATGGATTAACAATTGCACTTAAAATTGTTAATGGACACACAGATGTACCGAGTGACTATATACCATGGAGTCTTGTTCATGTTGGTAAGAACACATCAGTGTATCCGAACGCAGACGATATACAAATACCTTGTAATGGTTCTCAATATGACTTTAACACAGACTTTACAATTATGTTCGATCATTGGAAGAAAAGTAAAGTGAGAAAAGAATATATGTCTATTAAAGATATGGACTTTCATGTAATGAATAAAGATTTATTTGTGGGGATTATGAATGGATAAGGGATTTGTTATTATAGCACAGAATACTGACCTTGTCAACTATGTCCAATGTGCAGAACAATTAGCAGAGTCTATTATGAGAGTAATGCCAGATGCTAAAGTATCTTTGATCTCTGATGATAAGACAAAGTGTAAAGCATTTCATAGAGTGATTAAACTTCCGCACGGTGATCAAGCACCAGACTCAGATTGGAAACTTATCAATGATTGGCAAGTATATGAAGCCAGTCCTTATGAGTATACAATCAAGTTAGAAGCAGACATGTATCTACCCGCATCAATCGATTATTGGTGGGATATACTAAGAGAAAAAGACTTAGTTGTATCAACATCAGTACGTGACTTCAAGCAAAATATATCGCATGTACGCACCTATCGTAGGTTTATAGACGATAACGAACTGCCTGACACATATAATGCTATTACTTACTTTAAGAAGTCAGAAACAGCAAAAAAATTCTTTGACATCGTAAGACATGTCTTTGAAAACTGGAGTGAGTTCAGAGACACACTTCAATGTAATCCAGACGAGCCGGCTACAACGGACTGGATTTATGCTTATGCATGTCATGTCGTAGGAGTAGAGAATTCCACTCTCCCAACTTTTAACGACATGTCTATGATACACATGAAGCAATTTATAAATGGTATGCCATCAGAAAAATGGACTGATACATTAGTGTATGAGATTAATCAAAATACATTAAGAGTGAATACAATCCCACAGAAGTATCCGTTTCACTATCATATCAAGTCATTTTCTGCTAAACTAGAGGAGTCTTTTAAGTGAGTTCAGAAAATAACAGACCGACTGATAACGATGAGGACTATATTACTGTTTGGGAAGCACCCAAAATAGAGGCTCCGGAGTTTAGATTATATTATAATAAAGACGGATCGGTAGAGTGCTATACATGTGATAAACATGAAGGCACTTACATAATCATCGACGCCGGCCAGTTTGCAGAAGCCAGACCTGACATCAAAGTGATCGATGGACGTATTAATCGTAACAGACCTAATGCAGTTGTACAAAAATATAAGCCTAGTACATCAGGTATCCTGACTTCTGTAGATGACATAAGTATACTTATAGATATGAATAAATTTAAATCAAAAGATGCTAAGAGAGTTCAGCATTGGGAGTTACAAACACATGAAATCGGATAAAGAAGAAGTCATATCTAGTATGACTGACGTAGATGATATATCATCTAAATGGAAACCAAGTGAAGGCATTAACTGGGATTTGATTCAACGTATGAGATTTATGAATGCTGATGCAGAAATAGCACCTGACGATAATATCACTGAAGAAGCCTTAAATAAAACAAAAAAAGGAAAAGGATGAGTAACATTGTTGACGTTGCAGATTTAGATGTTATCTATCTAAGTTACGATGAACCACAGAAAGAAGAATTCTGGGTAGAGATTAAAAACATGGTGCCTTGGGCACAACGTGTTGACGGCGTATTGGGCTCAGATGAAGCACACAAAGCCGCAGGTGAATTAAGTGAGACTGAACGATTTATTCTTATCGATGGTGACACGTTGCCTGAAGAAGACTTCTTTAATATTCAATTAGATTTTACAGACAAAGACCCAAGATATCAACAAGCACAGTTTAGATGGAAGTCTATCAATAACGTTAATGGCTTACGTTATGGTAATGGAGGTATGAGTTCATGGACGAAAACATACGTAAAGAACATGACTACACACGAACATACTGACGGCTCTGAAGCAACTCAAGTTGACTTTATGATGAATTCAGCAGATTCATTATACTGGGCAATGTATGATTGCTATTCAACTACTTACCCTAACAAGTCAGCATTCCAAGCATGGAGAGCAGGCTTTAGAGAAGGTGTTAAGATGGTGCTAGACCGCGGTGCGTTAGTAACTGTAGACGAGTTCAAAATTAAAGTTGCAGATAAGAATTTAAACAATTTAACTATCTGGCAAAACGTAGGCTTAGACGCAGAGAACGGTGACTGGGCAATCTACGGAGCAAGACTCGGAACATACATGACAATGTTAACAGACTTTGAACATACAGACATTCAATGGTTTGATAACTATCCTGCTATGTGGGAACAATACATGAATAGTGATCCAGTCGAATCAGCAAAAGAAATAGGGGAAGAATTAAAAGCAAAGTTGGGACTACCAATGAACATGCTTGATGCTGATCAATCTAAATTCTTTAAGAGGCATTACAATGCAGACAAAAGAAACTTAGGTCCCTTAGTTACAGAAATGGAGATTATCAGAGAAATTGAAGGCTGGTAATGTCAAAAGAAACCGATAGAATAAGAACAATACAAATTAGAGTCGAAGAAGAAGCGACCCCTTCTTTCTGTCTGGCTAAATGGCAACACGTTACTATGTACTTGCAAACAGGTGAGACACATAGTTGTTATCATCCTCAACCACATAAGATTCCATTGCATGAATTAAAAGATAACCCAAGTGCGTTACATAATACATGGCAAAAGAAAATGGAACGTAAACAAATGCTTGAAGGTGAAAGGCCTGAAGGCTGTCAGTACTGCTGGAACGTTGAAGACTTAGGCAAAGACAATATATCAGATAGACACATACGTAATTCATCTATCTTTACTGAAGAACGATTCGATCAAGCACTCAACGGCCCTTGGGATCAAAACATTAATCCAGAATACTTAGAGATTAACTTCGGCAACGAGTGTAACTTTAAATGCGGTTACTGTCATCCAAAGTATTCATCAAGTTATCATGCTGAGATAAAACAATTCGGTCCAATTGAAACTGTGAAGAATCACAGAAACGATGTTGATTGGATGAAGTTGTTTGAACGTGAAGAAGAAAACCCTTACGTTGATGCGTTCTGGGAATGGTGGCCTGAGATGAACAAAGACTTAAACATCTTACGTGTAACAGGTGGCGAACCAACAATGCACACATCAACATGGAAACTACTTAAGAAGATTGATGAAGAACCTATGCCTTGGTTAGAACTTAATATCAATAGTAACTTGGGTACAAAGAATGCATTAGTAAAACGACTAAGTAGTTCAGTAAAGAAATTATGCGATGAAAACAAACTAGAAAGTTTTAAAATGTTTACTAGTTTAGACTGCTGGGGAGAACGAGCAGAGTACATTAGAACTGGATTAGACTTAGAACTGTTTCAAAAGAACTTACATACATATCTAACAGAGACAGACTCTCCTGTTACATTTATGTGTACATTTAATCTATTAGCAGTAACAGACTTTAAAAGTTTATTAGAAAAGTTTTTAGAGTGGCGTGCAATCTACGGATGGTACGATTGGAAAACAGAAGACAAACATAGAGTACGTTTTGATACTCCGTATTTAAGAGATCCAATTATGTATGACATGAACATTCTACCGAAAGAAGAATTCATGCCTTACATGCATGAGTCATTAAAGTTTTTAAAAGATAATGTAGATGATGAACGTAGTGACAGATTTACTACAATTGAATATGAAAAGTTTAAACGTGTGGTTGACTATATGGAAAACACACATTATGACGAAGACAAATTGATAGAGGGTAGAAGAGACTTCTACAACTTCTTTAACGAAATAGATGATCGTAGAGAAACTGATATACTAAGTGTGTATCCTGAATTACTAGATTTTTATAAATTATGCCAACAGACAAGTCTAACAAATCCGCTGTAGATAAACAGCAGGCAGCATTTCTAAAAGATTTGCTGTTAAAAAGATCAGATACATTCTGTATGATACCTTGGGTGCATTTACATACCACACCTACTGGCCAAGGAGCTCCATGTTGTATTGGACATTCATGTGCAGACAACGAAGGTGTTGGTAACTCTAATAGAAGTAGTCTTGCCGATCTTGTTAACTCTCCGAAGATGAAGAAGTTACGTTTAGACATGATTAAAGGTACAAAGAATAGAGAATGTTCTAACTGTCATAAACATGATGATCAGGGTGTACCAAGTTTTAGAACACAGAGTAACATAGCATGGGAAAAACATTTTAATGATGTTATAGAAACTACAGATATGAATACAGGAAGAATAATAAACTTTCGTATGAGATACTTTGACATTCGTTTCTCAAATATTTGTAATTTTAAATGTCGTACATGCGGCAGTGCATTCAGTTCTAAATGGGAACAAGAAGATTTAGAATCACGTGAACAAACAGGCTTACCCATGTATGCAATGGAGATCGAAAAAGGTAATAGAGAAGAATTTATTATAGAAGTATTAAAACAAGTACCAAACTTTGAGATTGCATACTTTGCAGGTGGAGAGCCATTGATCACAGAAGAACATTACATGTTGATTGATGAGATGATTGCTAAAAATAAAACTGATATACAGTTGAGATACAATTCAAACATTTCTAATTTTAAATATAAGAAACGTGATATCTTTAAACTATGGCATCACTTTAGTAAACCGATAGAAGTTTATGCATCAATCGATCACATGGGTGATAAAGCAGAGTACATTAGATCAGGAACTAAGTGGAAAACAATTGAGACAAATTTAAAGAAACTAAAGAAAGCACGAAATGTAGGCTTTCAGGTTAACACTGTTTACAGTATATTTAATGCATTGACTATCTCACATTTTTACAAGTACATGATAGACAATCATTTCTATACCCCTAACAGTCCCGTATGGACTCTCTACAACATGGGTTCGCCCGAACACTTGTCTGTGCATGTCTTACCAGAAGATTACAAAGTACAAGCACTAGAGCAGTTACACTTGACTATAAAATATATGTCAGACTTAGGCTTTAAGAAAACTCATATACATCAGATAGAAATGTGTATACCATGGCTTAATTCTAAACATACATGGCATGAAAATCAACTAGAGTTTAAAGAAGAAATAAAAAGAATTGATACTTTAAGGGGCGAAGACTTTATGGTCACGTTCCCAGAGTTAGGAGCATTATATAAAGTACCAAAGAGTTTACGACCATGAGTGATTTAATACCAATTGTAGACAAGACTTATTTACTAGAAGAAAGTAAAACATTCTGCATGTTCCCTTGGTTGCATTTAAATGTAACTCCTAAAGGAGATATCTATCCTTGTTGTTCTAATGATTATACTACACCATTTGGCAATACGAAAGAGACATCATTGAAAGAAGCATTTAACAATGATAAGATGAAACAATTACGTTTAGATATGTTAAACGATAAAAAGAACAGTGTATGTGATTTCTGTTATAAACATGAAGAAGCAGGTCCGCATAGTTTTAGAAACTATTCTAAAGAACATTTTGGTCAGCACTTTGACAAGTTAGTTCCTCACACAGGGGCAGATGGTCATGTACATGATTTTAATATGCATTACTTTGACATTCGTTTCAGTAACATATGTAACTTCAAGTGTCGTACATGCGGTAGTGAGTTTAGTTCACAATGGGGAGCAGAGATGCGAGCCAATCATGACCCTAAACACCCTATCTTAATACATGCTGATGATCAAACAGGCACAGTGTTAGAAGAAGTCATAGAACATATTGATGAGATAGAACTATGTTACTTTGCTGGCGGTGAGCCAATGCTTACTGAAGAACATTTTTTAATGTTAGAAGAATTTATTAGACGTGGCAAGAAGCCTGTGTTAAGATACAATACTAACGCAAGTCAACTTAAATACAAGAAGTATGACATTTTAGAATTATGGAAACACTTTGATAAAGTAGAAGTAAGTTGTTCAGTTGATCACTTCGGTGAGAGAGCAGAATGGTTACGCAAAGGAACTGATTGGGGAGCAGTAGAAAACAATTTACTTATGTTTAGAGATTTAGAACAAGTAGAATTCTCAATGAACACAGTCTTCTCTATGTTTAACTATCC
>Ga0209830_10000362_pt1 | contig 49329 bp, 55 predicted proteins | sample ArcticOcean_MG_C_12_FD_187439 | JGI IMG/M metagenome (GOLD analysis project Ga0209830, IMG submission 187439) | Marine microbial communities from western Arctic Ocean - ArcticOcean_MG_CB8_130 (SPAdes) (version 2) | ecosystem: Environmental > Aquatic > Marine > Oceanic | place: Arctic Ocean...
AGGCAAAATATCTGAATGTTCTTTTGATATTTTTTTATAACGATCCATATCTTTTGTTGCTTCTTCGCTACTTAGTTCATCATTAAGCTCTTCTAAGCGATTCTGAAGAGCATTTAATTTGTTTTGCATCGAGGATTTCATAGTCTTAGTCTTCTACCTTATATATTTTCTTGAAAAGCTCTAAGGCCTCTTCTAATTTTCGGCTGGATAGCTCATTTAATACTTTGGTTGGCTGATGAAGTAATTTTTTTGAGAGATTCCTGCTTAATTTTTCCATTACTTCATCGACAGGCGCCCCATTATCTACCTCTTTATTTGCTTTTAATAATTCTTTTTTTCTTAAGACTTCAAATTGCCCTCGCAGCCTTGTGATAGATGGTATAACTGTTTTCTGATTAAGCCCTTCCTTGAAATGTTTAGCTTTTTCTTTCAAAAGGTCTTGAGCTTTTTCCGCTTCAACTTCTCTCCCCAAAATACCTTCTTGTGCCAATTTAGCCAGATCATCAAAGGTATATAGGAATATATCGTCTAAGCTCCCTGCCTCCATTTCAATATCACGGGGGATAGCAAGGTCTACTAGCAACATTGGTTTATGCTTACGTATTTTTATAGCCTTTTCTATCATCCCAAGCCCAATAATCGGTAGCTGGCTGCTTGTTGAACTAATCACGATATCATAGTGGTGAATTTGATGATTAATGTCGCCTATAAGAATAGAGTCACATGCTATTTTATTTGCTAACTGCTGCCCTTTATCGATCGATCGATTGGCGATAGTGATTTTTTTTGGTTTTTGACTTGCGAAATACTTCGCACATAGCTCCGCCATTTCCCCTGCACCAACAAAAAGAATGCTGGTTTGTTCGATGTTTCCAAAGATACTTTTAGCAACTTTCAATATGCTGGAAGCAACTGTCGTGGTGCTCGCACCAATTTTTGTTTTTGTTCTTACCTCTTTAGCGACTTCAAAAACTTTTTGAAATAAATAAGATAGATGTTTTTTTTGGGTTCCTGCATAATCTGCCAGCTTTGCTGCTTGCTTCATTTGCCCTAGAATTTGCGTTTCCCCCAGGATCATACTATCCAGACCAGAAGCCACTTTAAATGCATGCATTACCGCATCTTCGTTAGAAAAATGATAAAGATGGGCTTTTATCCTAGCTAGGGGTATATTTTTGTACTGCGCTAACCATTTAATCAGAGGGTCTTTTTTGCCGGAATAAAAGTATATTTCCGTACGATTGCACGTAGAAAGAATAATGATTTCTTTAGCAAAAGTCCCATGTAATTTCCTTAAAACTGTGCTAACTACCTCAGACGGAAAAGAAAAAGCTTCCCTGAGACTGAGCGGCGCAGTTTTATGATTAAGCCCTATAATATTTAATTCCATATTTTATTATCTGCGCTCGCTTTATCTTATCGCTTAAAAGGGGTTAAAATAGCTATTTTACAATAATAATTACTTTAAAAATTAGGAACATCAAACATATGGAAAAAAATTATAGAATAGCCCCTAGTATCTTATCAGCAAACTTTGCAAAGCTTGGACAAGAGATACAAGATGTCATTGCATCAGGAACCGATTTTGTTCATTTTGATGTGATGGACAATCACTATGTTCCTAATCTTACTATCGGCCCCTTAGTGTGCGAAGCTATAAGACCATTAACTGAGGCAACGATAGATGTGCACTTGATGGTAAAGCCAGTGGATCGAATCATTCCTGATTTTGCAAAAGCTGGAGCGGATATCATTACCTTTCATCCTGAGGGATCGGAACATATTGACCGAAGCCTTTCTCTGGTAAGAGATAATGGCTGTAAATCGGGGTTAGTGTTTAATCCTGCAACTTCGTTAGATTACCTTGATCATGTAATGGATAAAATCGATATGATTCTTCTCATGTCAGTTAATCCTGGATTTGGTGGCCAAAAGTTTATTCCAGAGACCTTAAACAAGCTTGTCCAGGCGAGAAAAAGAATTGATGCCTATGCAGAAAAAACTGGCAGACAAATTTTATTGGAAGTCGATGGGGGCGTTAACCCAAACAATATTGAAGAAATAGCTAGAGCAGGTGCCGACACATTTGTCGCTGGCTCAGCCATCTTTGGTTCTGGTAATGACAAGGATCCTAATCGATACGATACGGTTGTTAAGTCTCTAAGGGATGCATTATCTAGGGTATAGGTTGGTACAATTTAATAATATAAAAGCCATTTTTTTTGATCTGGACGGTACGCTTTTTGAAACGGCCCCGGAGCTTGTTGGTGCCATAAATAATATGCTCTCTGATCTGAAAATGCCCCCACTTGAGAATAATCAAATTACTAACTTTATTGGCAGAGGTGCAGATAACTTAATTAGAAAATCTATAGAGTTGTCCTCTAAAAAATCCTCTGATGATTTTTTTGTCGATGCTATTGATGCCTTTCATCATCATTATGGTCTGATTGCGCATAAAAGTCTTCCTTATGAGGGTGTTATGGAGACTATTAAATTTATTCAAAATCAGGATATAAAAATGGCATGCATAACAAATAAACCGAGTATGTTTACCGATAAAATTATCGATGCTTCAGGCTTGACTGATTTTTTTGATTTGGTTCTATCAGGTGATACTTTAGAAAAGAAGAAACCCGACCCGCTTCCTGTTATATACGGCTGCGATTATTTTAATATCAAACCCATTGAGTCAATAATGGTGGGAGACTCAATTAACGATATTGAAGCTGGTCATTCAGCAGGAGCTTTTGTTGTCACTGTGCCTTATGGATACCAATGTGGGGACAGTATCGTTTCTCCTAAAGTCAGTTTAGCGTTAAGTGAATTTTCAGAACTTCAGTGCGTTTTGAATTAATACATCATGTTTACATCTATTACTAAAGAACAGTTTAATGCTTATCAAAAGCAGGGGTATAACAGGATACCGCTTTTGATCGAAGCACCATCTGATCTTGATTCTCCATTATCGATTTTCACAAAGTTAGCAAACGAGCCTTTTAGTTATTTATTAGAGTCGGTTGAAGGAGGGGACAAGTTTGGTAGGTATTCTATTGTTGGATTACCCTCAAAAATTCAAATAAAAATTCATAAAAATACGATCTCTATCTATAACCAAAAAGAATTGAGGGAAAAGTTTGACCATGAAAATCCACTCGATTTTGTTGAGGAGTTCATGGACAGATTCAAAGTACCAACTGACTTAACTATGCCCCGATACTCGGGGGGATTAGCAGGTTATTTTGGCTATGAAACGATTAATTACATTGAGCCTAGGCTATGTAAAGATTTTCTCTCGGACTCCCTTAATGTGCCTGATATTTTACTGATGCTTTCTGATGAGGTGGTTGTGATTGATAATCTTTTAGGAAAATTATTCATCATTAGCTATCTGGACCCGTCTCAGGACGATGCTTATGATAGAGGCGCATTAAGACTTAGTGCCTATCTAAAAAAATTAAAAAATCACGTAGCACCCATAGAGACCTCAAAAGAAATACGAACTGAGTCTCAGTCTGAGTTCGGGGAAACGGCTTTTAAAGAGGCTATAAAAAAAGCAAAAAAATACATATACGAAGGTGATGTGATGCAAGTTGTTTTATCCCAACGTATGAGCAAGCCGTTTCATTCGGACCCGTTAACGCTTTACCGTGCTTTAAGAGTGTTGAATCCGTCCCCTTACATGTTTTTTTATCACATGGATGACCATTTTGTAGTTGGTGCATCTCCCGAGATTTTAGTGCGATTAGAGGATAGAAAAGTTTCTGTTCGCCCCATAGCTGGTACCAGACCAAGAGGAGAGAATGAGGAAGAGGATGTGGGGTTAGAAAAAGATCTTTTAAGCGACCCAAAGGAAATAGCTGAACATGTTCAGCTGATGGATCTGGGCAGAAATGATATTGGACGGGTTTCTAAAACGGGGAGTGTTAAGGTTACCGATAACATGACTATTGAAAGGTATTCGCATGTTATGCATATTGTTTCAAATGTTGAGGGCGCATTAAAAGATTCTTATAGCGCAATGGATGTATTAAAGGCAACCTTCCCCGCAGGAACAGTCAGTGGAGCACCTAAAGTGAGAGCTATGGAGATTATTAATGAACTTGAACCAACCAAAAGAGGCATTTATGCTGGTGCTGTCGGATATTTAGGATTTAATGGTGATATGGATGTAGCTATTGCTATACGAACGGCTGTGATTAAAGACAAGACTTTATATGTGCAAGCCGGAGCAGGTATCGTGGCCGATTCTGTTCCTGATAATGAATGGATTGAGACAAAAAATAAAGCTAGAGCTATTTTACGAGCTGCTGAGTTAGTGCAATCTGGAGAGGATAACTAGTATGTTGTTGATGATTGATAACTACGATTCATTTACTTACAATCTCGTACAGTATTTTTCTGAATTAGGACAAGAAGTCCTTGTGCATCGCAATGATCAAATTTCTATTGAAGCGATAACCCGTTTAAATCCAGAGTTTATTGTAATTTCTCCGGGACCTTGCACTCCTAATGAGGCAGGAATTTCATTAAGCATTGTGAATCAATTTCAGGGCAAGATTCCAATCTTAGGGGTATGTTTGGGTCATCAGACCATCGGCCAAGCGTTTGGTGGAAAGATTATTCATGCACAAACCATCATGCATGGTAAAACGTCACAAATTCATCATAATCAACGAGGAGTTTTCAGAGGCCTTGCCAACCCATTCATTGCGACACGATATCATTCTCTCGTTATTGAGAGAGAATCAATTCCTTCATGTTTTGAGGTGACGGCTTGGACTGATGACCAAGAAATAATGGGTGTGCGACATAAAGAACTAGCCATTGAGGGCGTTCAGTTTCATCCTGAATCTATTCTTACGCAGCATGGACATGACTTACTAAGGAATTTTATAGAAAATGATGACTGATTCTATCCATGATTATTTAACCCAATTAATTGAAGGAAGAAATTTATCGGACGATGAAATGACGGATGTTATGTCAAAAATTATGACCGGTAAATTAACCCCAGCACAGATTGCTGGCTTTATGATTGGTATGAGAATAAAAGGGGAGACGACGGAGGAAATTGCCGCTGCGGCACAAGTAATGCGTGAACAATCCCAGCACGTAACATTGACAAATCGGCAGCACTTAATAGACACTTGTGGAACGGGGGGTGACAGCCTGCAAACATTTAATGTTTCAACGCTAAGTGCAATCATTTCAGCCGCAGCAGGTGCGAGAGTGGCTAAACACGGAGGGAGATCCGTTTCTTCAAAATGTGGAAGTGCAGATGTTTTGGAAGCTTTGGGGGTGAACGTCAATTTAACGCATGAGAGTATTGCTACTTTGGTTGACAAGATCGGTATCGGCTTTATGTTTGCACCTAACTACCATCCTGCTATGAAATACGTTGCTCCCGTAAGGAAAGAGCTGGGCATACGAACATTCTTTAATTTGCTGGGACCATTAACTAACCCAGCTAATGCCCGGTCTCAAGTGGTAGGGGTATTTAGCAAGCAACTATGCACCACTTTTGCACAAGCCCTTCGTACTCTTGGAAGCCATCATGTAATGATTGTATCCGGCGCAGACGGTATGGATGAAATTTCGATAACAGGCCCGACTCATGTTGCAGAATTAAAAAATAATCGTGTCGAGGAGTTCACAATACAGCCCGATGACTTTAATTTACCGGTTGGTAGTATTGAGGATATTATGGTGGAAAACGTTGAGCAATCCAAAGCCATTATTATGAACATACTTCATGGCGAACATTCCACAGCTAGAAATATTACTTTATTGAATGCTGGTGCTGCTATATATGTGAGTGGCATCGCCCAAGATCTTCAGAAGGGAATCGAAAAAGCCGCCATGGTTGTGGATAATGGGCAAGCATTGAAAAAATTAAATGAATTAGTGAAAGAATCTCATGAGTAATATTCTTGATAACATTCTGGCAACTAAAAAACTCGAAATTGCTTCGAGCCGACAAAAAAAATCTATTGCTAATCTTGAGGACGAAATCACTTCTATTGAAGATGAGAGAGGATTCATTGCAGCAATCAGCAAAAAAATTGAAGCTAACCATTCTGCTGTGATTGCTGAAATAAAAAAAGCTAGCCCTTCTAAAGGCGTCATTAGAGAAGATTTTAATCCAGTACAAATAGCAAAATCTTATGAGCAAGGAGGTGCTACTTGCCTCTCGGTTCTGACTGACAAAGACTATTTTCAGGGAAGTACTGATTACATTCAAATGGTAAAAAATCATTGCACCCTCCCGGTCTTGCGAAAAGATTTTATGATTGACCCCTATCAAATATACGAATCTAAAGCACTCGGTTCTGATTGCATCTTGCTGATTGTGGCTGCGCTAGAATTGTTACAAATGCAGGAGCTTGAAGCCATAGCTAATGAATTGTCTATGGATGTATTAGTTGAGTCGCATGATGCCTATGAGCTCGAAAAAGCCCTTCAACTAGAAACCAAGCTTATTGGCATTAATAATCGTAACCTAAAAACTTTTGATGTAACGCTTCAAACGACTATAGATTTATTGAAAGAAATTCCTCCAGATAAAATTACGGTTACCGAGTCAGGTATTTTTACCCGTGAACATATTAGGCTTATGCATGAGCATGATATTTATAGTTTTTTAGTGGGTGAGGCATTTATGCGCGATGATGACCCTGGCGAATCACTTAAACGTTTATTGGAAAATGGATGATCACTAATCGACCGAGAAGAATTCGCAATCATGAGTTCTCAAGAAAGCTTGCCAGAGAAAATCATTTAACGGTAGATGACCTTATTTACCCTATGTTTGTGATTGAAGGTATCAACATTCGTCAAAAAATTGCATCGATGCCTGGCATTTATCGGTTGAGTATTGATCAACTAATTTTGGATGCAAGCCAATGTTTCGATCTAGGTATACCTGCTATTGCCTTGTTCCCTGTGATTGATGACGAAAAGAAGTCATTAGATGCCAAAGAGTCTTATAACGATAAGGGGCTGATCCCACAAGCTATTAAAGCGCTTAAAAAAGCGTTACCCTTGCTCGGAGTCATTACAGACATAGCACTGGATCCCTATACCAGTCACGGCCAGGATGGTCTGATGGACGATCAAGGCACTATTCTTAATGATGCAACGGTAGAAGTGCTGGTAAAACAAGCGATTACTCATGCGAGATCGGGTTCGAACATTGTGGCACCCTCTGACATGATGGATGGACGGGTAGGAAAAATACGTCATGCACTAGAAAAAGAAGGCTTTGTTGATACCAAAATTTTATCCTACTCAGCAAAATACGCTTCTGCATTTTATGGGCCGTTTAGAGAGGCTGTTGGATCTTCTGTGTCTTTGGGCTCATCCTCAAAAGAGACGTACCAGATGGACCCTGCTAATAGCAACGAAGCCCTTTATGAGGTGGAGTTGGATATCAATGAAGGGGCTGATATGGTGATGGTAAAACCTGGAATGCCTTACCTTGATATTGTCTTTCGTGTAAAAAGTACGTTTGAAAAACCTACGTTTGTGTATCAGGTGAGTGGTGAATATGCCATGATTAAAGCTGCTAGCCAAAACCAATGGTTAGATGAAAAGAAAGTTGTCCTAGAGTCATTGATCGCATTTAAGCGAGCAGGAGCGGACGCTATATTGACTTATTTTGCTCTCGACGTCGCTAACTATTTGAAAGAAGGGAATTAGGATCAAAGTTACTGAGTTGTTTTAAATCAAGACCCCTCATATCCATTAAATTTTTCTTATTCCTTTTTTGGTCATGTGGCTCAAATATTTTCAGTTCTACGGGAACATTGCCTCGCTCTATCAGTATGAGCGGAATTTTTTTTAAGGATTGTTTTTTTGTTCTTTTTTCGGAAATATTAAAATCCTTAGTTTCAAACGGTATATTGTTATTTAATAAAATGTATTCAACTTCCTTCATATTGTCACTAAAAAGATTAATTTGAATAATGGGATATTTAGGTAGTAACCCCTCAGATAGTTGCGTTACAAAGTAAGGATTAAACGATGCAAAAAACTTCATAATCCTGAGTGCTTCAGTTTTTATCGTTTTGACTAATTCAATATCAAGCTCCGCTTTAAAGATTAGCCGATAATCTAGGAGTGCTTTGTCTATTTCGTCATTAGAAGGCAGCAAGTCGACTGTGTCTAAATCTAGGTAACGCACCGCCTTTTTCTTGGCGTATTGATAGTCGGTTATGCCTTCCTCCATAATAATCTCAGCAGCTTTATTTGCTATTGATAGGCGAATGTTTTTTGTGTGATCTTTTACCATGGCGATGCATTACGATTAATTGACCATAAAATAGGCGTTATTCTGTGGAAGAAACTCATCGTAAAAATACTCATAGATCCCCGGCTCGTTTACTCCCGCTAAAGTCCCATCAGACTCTTTTACCTTGAGAGGGAGAATACCTCCTGGCTCAACGAGCATTTTTACTGGGTAATCCTCTAGGATGGGTTCCATATAGTCAATCCAAATGGGTAGCGCAGCTCTTGATCCGGTTTCTTTATTTCCTAGGGGCTTGGGCTGAGGGAAGCCCATCCATGTGACAGTCACAATATCCGGGTTATAGCCGGCAAACCATGCATCAATTAAATTATTGGTCGTGCCTGTTTTCCCAGCAATGTCACTTCTTTTGAGTCTTTTTGCTTTTCTGGCAGTCCCAGTATTAATGACTTCTTTAAGCATATCCGTCATGATAAATGCATTCCTTGGGTCAATGATCCTAGGGACTTCTGCGTTCATTAATGCTGAACTTAGCTTTACTTTACGGCCTTTAGAGTCAATAATTTTTTCAATAAAATACGGTTTTTTTAGGTAGCCCCCGTTAGCAAAAACACTATATGCAGAAACCATTTCCATGGCTGTCACCTCGCCAACACCCAAAGCCATAGAAAGATATGGTTGGTGTTTTTTGGGATCAAACCCAAAGCGTGAAACATAGTCCTGGGCATATTTTGGGCCAATATGTTTTAACAAGCGGATCGCAACTAAGTTTTTTGATTTAGCTAAACCCTCTCGCAAGCGAACAGGGCCTGAGAATTTTTCATTGTAATTTTGTGGCTCCCAGTTCTCCGAGGAATTAAGTTCTGCCGCAGTGATATAAAGGTATCCATCATTAACCAATGTTGCCGCATTCAGTCCTTTCTCAAGTGCAGCAGAGTAGATAAAAGGTTTAAAAATAGAGCCAGGCTGTCTTTGTGCTTGCGTGACATGGTTGTACTTATTACGATAGAAATCAAATCCCCCTACCAATGCTACAATTGCCCCTGTCTGAGGATCCATAGATACGAGGGAGCTTTCTACTTGAGGAAGCTGGGTTACATGCCAAACACCACGATTTTTAACAAATCGCATAACTACCCCTGGCTTCATAAGTCTTTCGCCTTCTTCCTCAATACGAAAGTCCTCTTGAACCAGTTTTAACCCTCTTTTGTAGATGTTGATCTGTTGTCCATTTTTTAATAAGGCAGTGATTTGAAGCGGTTGGGCGGTGAGAACAACGCCGGGGATAAAGTCTCCATAGGTGGGGATGAGCCTTAATTGTTGGAGCAGGTGTTTGTTACGCGCTTTATCATCTTGGTAATCCTTTGCTTCTAGATTCATGAAATTTTCGGGTGGAGTTAGGCCGTTACGAATCATGTAATGAATAAAATTATTCTGCACCGCCCTATTAGCATATATCTGGTTACGTTTTTTGATGGTAGTAAATACCTTGAGTCCGCTGGTGTAGATCCCTTCGCCAAATTCAGCATAAAGCTCTTGCCTCACCATTTCTGCGACATAGTCGGCTTTTAACTCCCGCTTACTGACCGAGTCCCTCAGATCAATGGCCTCTTCGAGGGCTATTTGGTAGGTAGCGTTATCGATATAACCATGCCTTAACATACTCCGAAGTACTGCTTGCTGTCTTTGAATCGCTAACTCAGGATTAACGAGCGGGTTGTACCTACTGGGTGCTTTAGGAAGGCCTGCCAGCAAAGCCGACTCTGCCAGATTAAGCTCGGCAAGACTTTTATTAAAGTAGGTATTAGCTGCAGCAGAAAAGCCAAAGGCTCGCTGACCTAAATAAATTTGATTAATATAAAGCTCAAGAATTTCCTCTTTGGATAAGGAATTTTCTATTTTTATTGCCAGTAATATCTCATTAATTTTTCTTTTAAAGGTTCTTTCGGATGAAAGGAAAAAATTACGTGCCACTTGCATCGTGATCGTGCTTGCCCCCTCATGCCCTTGGCCGGAGATATTTTTCAATGCAGCTCGAAGAACGCCGATGATATCAATCCCCGGATGCTCAAAGAACCGTCTGTCTTCGATCGCCAAAATCGCATTGATCATTTTTTGCGGGACATGGTTAATCAGGACGTGATTACGTCTTTCCTCTCCAAACTCTGCTATCAATAAACCTTCTTTTGAAAAAACTTGTAGCGGCTCTTTGGGTCGGTATTGCTGAAGGTGACTAACGTTCGGTAGCGTGGGATAAATGAGGGCAACAATAAAAAACACTAAAGCCATTAACGACATGCCTGCCAGCACCATGATTACGAGGTAATTTTTTATTTTTGTAAACATGTGATGAAAATTTCTTTTTCTCCCCAAAGGTTTATTATAGAGGTATAAGTAAATTTATTTTGCATAAAACGAAAAAATTTAAGTGAAACAACGGCATGACAAAAAATAAACATAAAATATTCTTAATCGGCTTAATGGGTTCCGGCAAGACCACCATTGGAAAAATCGTCGCTAAAAAACTCCAACTCACTTTTATGGATAGTGATGTCTTAATAGAAGAAAAAACAGGGGTGAAGGTACCACTTATATTTGAATACGAAGGCGAAGAGGGGTTTCGTAAAAGAGAAGCTAGCACGCTAACTGAGCTTGCGATAAAAAATGATATGGTTTTGGCAACGGGTGGGGGAATTGTTTTATTAGAAGAAAACCGGAAATTATTAGTGGAGTCAGGGTGGGTCTTCTATCTGAAAGCCCATACCGATGAATTGGCAAGGCGATTGGCTAACGATAAATCACGGCCTTTATTGCAACATGTTGATGTGAAAGAGAAGCTCAACGAGCTGCTTGCCAGCAGAGAGGCTTTGTATGAATCCTGTGCAGACTATATAATTCAGACCAAGAACAAGCGCGCTGTAGATATCGCCGATGAAATCATAAAGACTTTGAGATGCCATGAAGACCATTAATATTGATCTGGGAGATAGAAGTTACCCTATTTATGTAGGGGACCAACTCATCGATAACCCAACCATTCTCCTCAACCATATTCATACCCATACGGTTGTCGTGGTTACTAATACGACGGTTGCCCCTCTGTATCTGGATACCGTTACCCAATCACTTGGGGATAACACACACATCATCCCTATTATTTTGCCTGATGGTGAGCAGTATAAGAATACAGAAACACTCAACGCTATCTATGAAGTGTTATTAAAAAATAAATGTGATCGGGAGGTGATGCTCATTGCCTTGGGTGGGGGAGTCATAGGGGATATTACCGGCTTTGCAGCAGCGAGTTTTATGCGGGGGGTTAAATTTATACAGATACCTACCACCCTTCTTTCCCAGGTTGACTCTTCAGTGGGAGGAAAAACCGGCATCAATCACGCGCTAGGAAAGAATATGATAGGAGCATTTTATCAACCCCAGTGCGTTATTGCTGATGTTGGCCTGCTTAAGACCCTCCCTGACAGAGAGCTAAGCGCAGGCTTAGCAGAGGTGATTAAATATGGCCTGATTAGGGATGCGGCATTTTTTGTATGGCTCGAGAAAACGATGCCTTCCTTGATTAATAAAGACCCCTCTACGTTGATTGAGGCGGTCATAAGGTCTTGCGAGAATAAGGCGGATGTGGTGGCGCAAGATGAATTTGAATCATCTAAAGGCATCCGAGCTACGCTGAATCTGGGTCACACGTTTGGCCATGCCATTGAGCATGCGATGGGCTATGGCAATTGGTTACACGGGGAGGCGGTTGCAGCAGGTATGGTGATGGCGGCATTTTTATCCCAAGAATTGGGGTGGCTCAACCCCGACGAGTTTGATCGAACCAAACAGTTGATTGCTAACGCCAATCTTCCCATTAACCCCCCAGATATACCGGTCGATCAGTTTATGGGTCTGATGCAGTCGGACAAAAAGTCACAACGGGGCCGTATCCACCTGATACTCCAAAAAACGATTGGCGACGCGATACTGACCAGTGACTACCCAGAAGCGGCGTTGCGCAAAACCTTACAACAGAAATCGTTCTAAGACATGGTGTTAAAAAACTACGCGTCCGACCCCTTAGTCTCACGAGGACGCCTGCATATAGAGCCAGGGACGACCAACAGAAATGCCTTTCAAAGAGACCGCGACCGCATTATTCACTCATCCGCTTTTAGGCGTTTAGAATACAAAACGCAAGTTTTTGTGAATCATGAGGGAGATATGTTTCGCACCCGCCTCACGCACTCTATTGAGGTGTCGCAAATTGCCAGGAGCATTGCCCGTGCGCTCGAGTGTCACGAGGATCTGGCCGAAACCATTGCCTTGGCCCACGATTTAGGCCACACACCCTTTGGGCATGCTGGCCAGGACGCGCTCAATCAATGCATGCGTGACTTTGGGGGCTTCGAGCACAACCTGCAATCGCTTAGGATTGTGGATAGCTTAGAGAAACGTTACGCCCATTGTGATGGCCTGAACCTCATGTTTGAGTCAAGGGAGGGCATACTCAAACATTGCTCGATCACGAATGCCAAAACATTAGGGGCGATCGGTGAGCGTTTTATTCATAAAACTCAACCCTCTCTGGAGGCACAGATTGTTAATATTGCCGATGAGATTGCCTATATTAATCATGATATTGATGACGGTTTCCGTTCTGGTTTGCTAACGATCGATGCCTTGTCAAGCAACACCCTCTTTGCCACCTGCGCGAAGGAGGTCAAGGGCTTTTGCTCAGAAAGTAACGGGGAAGTCTTTATTAATGAAGTAGTCAGGCGCATGATTCATTGGATGGTGAGTGACCTTATTATTAATAGCCAGGAGCATATCCAAAATCACCATCCGCAATCTACCGATGATGTAAGGCGTATGCCGCCATTGATTAACTACACGGACAGCATGCTGACGCAAAAACAACAAATGAAGACGTTTCTCCGCCATGCGATGTACGAGCATGAGAGAGTGGCGGCCATGACCGATAGCGCAAAAAGTACGGTCCATCAGCTATTTCAGTACTTTATGCAAGATGAGAGTCACATACCCGAGGCATTTAAAAACCAATCTAAGGACACCTACCCGCGCATCGTTTCGGATTATATTGCCGGCATGACCGATCGGTTTGCGATTCAATTGGCCGCTACGATCGTTTAATTCCCTTATAAAAATAGGGTTTCAACTCATTTGTGGTAAAAAAGCAACACAAAATCACCAGATGTAACAAAAATGTCACATTTTCCTTGCAAGCCGCCCCCTTTTCTAGAGATAATATATCCAACTTCTTAAATTTACTTTTAGGAATGTATGAAGTAGGTAAGTTTCACGGTTTACTTATTTCAATTTTTTTACAATAGGAGATTTACAAATGAACAAAACTATTAAACTAGCAGTTGCGGGTGCGGTTTTATCAGCAGCTTCAATGGCAAATGCGGGTATTATTATACCAGCAGGTGAGTGGACATTGGACGTAAACGGTAACGTTAATATGTACGTGTCAAGAACAAGTACAGATGATGCAAACACTGTTACTGGTGGTCTAGCTTCAACAAACGAAGCTGTTACAGGTGAAGATGAAGCGTATTCATTGGGTACAGGTCTATTACCAGCATGGTTAGGCTTTACTGGTACAACTCGTCAAAACGACTTAGACGTATCATTCACAATTTCAATGCAACCAAATACATCAAACAACGGTGTTGCTGGTGATGGTGCTGCTGGTGATGAAACGAATCCTCTAATGCGTCAAGCATTCATTACTTTTGGTGATGCTTCATGGGGTTCTGTGAAACTTGGTAAAGATATTGGTATCTTTGCTCAAGACGCTATCCTTAACGACATGACACTATTAGGTGTTGGTTCAGCTGCTAATGGATCAGGCGCATCAACAACGTTAGGCGGTATCGGATCAGGTTACATTTATGCTGCATGGAAAGGCCAAGCTGCTTATACAACGCCAAACATGAACGGCTTCCAAGCAACTGTTGGTATTACCAACCCTAACCAACTTTCTAGTTTAACTACTGGTTTAACAAACAGACAAGAACGCCCTGGTATAGAAGCTAAAGCTCACTATGCATTCACTAACGGTAAAATTTGGGTATCTGGTGCAAGCTATAAAGCACAGATTTCAAACACAGCATCAGTAGACGTTTCTGCTATGGATATGGGTGCAACTATTAACATTGGTAACCTTGGTCTTACAGGTTATATCTACAGTGGTGACGGTGCAGGTACTACGTTCTTAGGTGCAAGTGGTTGGACAGCTGCGGGTGTGGAACGTGAGTCAGATGGTGGTTACATTCAAGCTACCTATGTAATCCCAACAGGCACTAAATTAGGCATGGCATACGGTACATCAAACCTTGATTTAGCTAGTGGCGAAACAAATGCTACGCTTGTTGAAGAAAATAACCGTTGGACAGTTGGCGCGTATCATCCGTTAACTAAGCATCTTAATTTAGTTGCTGAATACAACGACATGGAATCAAATAACCAAGCTGGTGCTAGTAATGAAAGTAGCACGGTTTCACTTGGTGCAATCTTATTCTTCTAGAATTTATTCTTAAAGAAAGCATTAAAAATAAAAAAGGCTCCTTCGGGAGCCTTTTTTTTATCATCACTTCTTCACCTTTTTAATCCTTCTTAATGCCTAGTTCCTTGATCTTGCGGGTGATGGTATTCCGGCCTATGCCTAGGATCTTAGCGGCATCAATCTTACGATTTTTCGTGTGGCTAAGAGCTGAGCTGATGAGCGTTTTTTCCACATCATGAATAATCGTGTCATAAACCGACTGATTACCCTTGCCAATCTCTAGGCTAATATCTCTATGCAGCCCTATTTGCCAACCTTCTTGATTGGCAGGCTGAAGATGATGGGTGGAGGTATCCTTAATGTCCTTGGGTAGGTCATCCATCAAAATCGTGGTACCTGATGCCATAAGGGTAAGCCAATGACAGACGTTCTCTAATTGCAATACGTTACCACTCCAATTGAGGGCCATGAGATAATCTATGGTGTCCTCGGAAAGGACCTTAGTTTCCGTGTCTAGCGCTTGTGCACTCTTCTTTAAGAAAAATGCGGCTAGCAAAGGGATATCATCCCGTCTTTCCCTTAAGGGGGGCATGACGATGTTGATGACATTCAGGCGGTGGTAAAGATCCTCCCTAAATGCTCCCTCTGCCACTAACGTAAGAAGATTTAGATTGCTAGCAGCAATGATTCTGACGTTAATAGCTACCGGATGTTTTCCGCCCACGCGATAAAAATGGCCATCATTGAATATTCTCAAGAGTCGTACTTGGATTTCCATGGGCATGTCGCCGACTTCATCTAAGAAGAGGGTTCCTCCCGCTGCCTCCTCAAAACTCCCTCTAATTGGTTCATTTTCATCAGCGGTAACATTACCCTCTATGCCAAACAAGGTTTCTTCCAGCAATCCTTTGGGGATGGCGGCAGTATTAATTTTAATGAATGGCTGATCTTTTCTTTGGCTGTTCTTGTGAAGCGATCGAGCGATTAATGCTTTACCTGTCCCAGTCTCTCCAGTGATCAACACGTTATCATCACTCTTGGCCAGTTTACCAATGACCCTAAATACCTCTTGCATAGACGGTGATTGCCCAATAATCTCTGGCATTAAACTCGGGCTTTCAGAAATCTTTTTATTGAGTCCATGAGCTTTAACCAACGCTTTTTTAATGACCTCAATGGATTGATCAATATCGAACGGTTTAGCAATATACTCAAACGCACCCTTTTGGAATGCCGATACGGCGGTATCAAGATCCGAGTAGGCCGTCATAATAATAATAGGGATTTCGGGAAACTTTTCAGTGACCTTTGTTAAAAATACGAGCCCAGTTTCTCCCGGCATACGGATATCACTGATGATGACTGAAGGTTTTTCGTGATTAAACTGATTAATGGCTTCGTTCGTGTTGGCGAATAATTTATACGAAAGGTTGGCGCTGTCTAACGCCTTCTCAAAAACCCATCGAATGGATTTGTCATCATCAAGTATCCATACATCGGTCATAGCGACACTCCTTTGTTATAAATCAAGCCATTATTAATCGGCAGGATAATAGAAAAAACTGTACGTCCAGGCTCACTATGCAAGCTGATCATACCTTGGTGTAACGAGATAAGATTTTGTGCTAACGATAGCCCTAGGCCAGTGCCCCCTTCATTTCCTGAAACCAGGGGGTAAAAAATGGTATCTTTAATTGGCTCTGGAACACCGGGACCGTTATCGACTATATCAATCCGTATCGCAGCCGAGTGTTTCTTTTTATTAAACACAATTTGGCGCTCTGAGCGGGTAATAACCCTTAGTGATGGGTTTTCTGTGTCAGACTGTTTGTCCATCATTGCCTGCATTGCGTTGCGACAAATATTTAAGAGTGCTTGTATTAATTTTTCTCGGTCCCCTACAAATTCCGGGAGGCTGATATCGTAATCTCTGACAAACTCGACCTCTGAACCAAACTCGGACACGATCAGGCTCCTGACCCGCTCGATTACCTCGTGGATATTTGTTGTTTCGTAAGAGGGCAGTTGGTGAGGTGTAAGTAACTTACTCATCAGGTTCTGCAATCGATCTGCCTCAGAAATAATAATTTCGGTGTATTCCTTAAGGCTTTTTGACGCCAGTTCTTTTTCCAGAAGCTGGGCTGCCCCACGTAAACCACCAAGAGGATTTCTTATTTCATGGGCGAGATTTCTGAGAAGATCAGCGTTAGCTTGTTGCTGAATAAACATTCTTTCTTCTTTTGCTATACGCAGATGTTGGTCCATTTGTATCATTTCAATTAAATAGCTTTCATTGTTACCCAGCCACGAGACGGTAAGGGTTACGCATAAGGTTTTATTTTGCTTAGACCGAATAAACACCTCATTTTCCCTAAAAGCACTTCGCGATTCTTGAGCACTAACGGCAGCATGCTTAAATAGATCAAATTCCTCAAAGAATAAACCCATGACTTGACCGCAAGCCTGATCATGGCTGACTTCTAGCATAACCTCAGCACTTGGGTTTATATAGTTAATAACAAAATTTTCACTGCAAATAATTACAGCTGCCGTTAGCTGCTCTAAGCCTTCAAATTGAGGAAATATTTTAGGTGGTGACATGTCTTTGTTTGCCATTGTAAATGGGTTGCACGCAGCTTATCTTTGCATTCATAATTTTATGGGTATGGATCTCGTTCCCTACGGTTTCTTTTTCATGCATAAATTCAAGAGGAGTGGGCTCATAAGAGCCCACCATTCTTTTAAACGCTGTAGTACATATCAAATTCAATAGGATGTGGCGTCATTCTCATACGGGTTACTTCATCCATTTTGAGCTTAATAAAACTATCAATAAAGTCATCCGTAAATACACCACCTCGTGTGAGGAATTCCCGATCGTTATCTAACGCTTCCAATGCTTGATCAAGCGAATGAGCTACTTGGGGTATTTTATTTTCTTCTTCCGGTGTTAAGTCATACAGGTCCCGTGTCTCAGCATCACCTGGATGAATTTTGTTTTGGATACCATCAAGACCGGCCATCATCATGGCAGTAAAAGCTAAATAGGGATTGGCTGTTGGGTCAGGGAAGCGGACTTCAATTCTTCTTGCCTTGTCTGAGGATACGAAAGGTATCCTTATAGCCGCAGATCGGTTTTTTGCAGAATAAGCGAGCATCACCGGGGCTTCAAAGCCTGGTACTAAACGTTTATAGGAGTTGGTAGATGGGTTAGTAATCGCATTAAGCGCTTTACCGTGCTTGATAATGCCGCCAATATAAAATAATGCATCCTTACTTAATCCGGCATATTCTTTTCCGGCAAACATATTTTTACCGCCCTTCCATATAGATTGGTGGACATGCATACCCGTACCATTATCATTGAGTACCGGTTTTGGCATGAACGTCGCGGTTTTACCAAAATTGTGGGCGGTGTTGTGAACCACATATTTAAGGATTTGTGTCCAATCGGCTCTTTGTGTGAGTGAGCTAAACATGGTGCCTATTTCATTCTGACCAGAACCTGCCACCTCGTGGTGATGCACTTCAACAGGCACTCCCATCTCTTCGAGTGTTAAGCACATAGCTGATCTAAGGTCTTGCATAGAATCGACAGGGGGCACAGGAAAATAACCACCTTTTACTGTTGGTCTATGACCAACATTACCGCCCTCATGGTTATGATTGGATTCCCATGAAGCCTCTTCTGAATTAATTTTTACGGAGGAGCCCTGCATGCCAGACTGCCATGTCACTGAATCAAACACAAAGAATTCAGGCTCTGGACCAAAGTAAATCGTATCTCCGATACCCGTTTTTTTCAGGTATGCCTCAGCTCTCTGTGCAATAGTACGGGGATCTCGGTCATATCCTTTACCGTCCGTAGGGTCAATCACATTGCAGGTAAGGATCATGGTGGGTTCTTCCATGAAAGGATCCATATTAGCCGTATTAGGATCTGGAATTAATAGCATGTCGGAGGCATTAATACCCTTCCAACCAGCAATAGAAGAGCCATCAAAGGCATGGCCTTCGGTAAATTTGCTTTTATCAAATGCAGATACAGGCACGGTTACGTGCTGCTCTTTACCCTTCGTGTCAGTAAAACGAAAATCGACAAACTTTACGTTATTACTTTTAATTTTTTTCATTACATCAGATACGCCAGCCATACTAAAACTCCTTAAAAAATAAATAGTGATGTTTTTACTGCTCATTATAATAAACCACAAGGAATGTTTATTAAATTTATCCCAAAATACATCATATTTTGCATAAAACCCAACATTTTTCCAAAAAATGCACCAATTAAATGCTTTTACTTATCTATATGCACTACTATAGTGCATATAGATAAAATAATGCTTTAATTGGCAATCGACTTTATAATTTAACTATGAATAACCACATAAAAAAATATGCCGTCGTAGGACATCCAATCCACCATTCAAAGTCCCCGGCTATCCACCAATGTTTTGCCGATGAGTTTGGGCTTAGTATTAGGTATGAAAAAATTGATATCAACCCTGAACACTTTGTTGATAAGATTCATGCACTCCGGAACCAAAATTATTTAGGGCTAAACATTACCCTGCCATTTAAAGCCGACGCATTTGCAATGTGTGATGAAGTAACTGCTACGTCAAGGATGACCGGGTCGGTCAACACCCTTACCTTTATAGACGGCAAGATTTATGGCGATACCACCGATGGGATAGGCATTGTCCGCGACCTGGATGCTAAGCATATTGTAATTAAGGACTCTCATTTAGCTATATTAGGTGCGGGTGGAGCGTCTAATGGAGTGATGTTCGATGTGATTAACGCAGGCCCAAAAAGTATCACCCTTGCCAATCGGACGAAGACTAAAGCTGATGAGATGGTAAATAAATGGCATTCCTTTGCTAAAGGAAATGGAGTAGAACTTAGGGTGATTGAACTCCATGCTTTTAATGGGCAGGGTTACGATCTCGTAATTAATGGCACTTCTTCAGCACTGCTTGATGGGTCATCACCCATAGCCGACCATTTATTTCAGTCAGAAACGGTGTACTACGATATGACTTACGGCGTTGAAACCCGATTTATTCTTAACGCTAAGCATAAGGGCGCGCAATATTTCGATGGGCTAGGCATGCTTATTGGGCAAGCAGCGGCAAGCTTTACTATTTGGCATAAACTACAACCCAACCTTCATTTGGCAGCTAAAGCATTAGAGGTAGGATTGTAAGTATTTTCCGGTATAACTTTGGGGATTTTGGCTCACTGTTTCTGGTGTCCCTTCGTCAACAATACGCCCTCCACCATCACCACCTTCAGGACCTAAGTCGATAACCCAATCCGCGGTTTTAATGACGTCTAAATTATGTTCAATCACGACTAAAGTATTACCGTTGTCTCTTAACCGATGCAATACGTTTAATAGCAACTGAATATCCTCAAAGTGCAGCCCAGTAGTTGGCTCATCAAGAATGTATAAGGTTTTCCCCGTATCCCGCTTTGATAGTTCAAGAGCCAGCTTAACTCGCTGTGCCTCCCCCCCTGATAAGGTCGTCGCATTCTGGCCGAGCTGGATATAGCCCAAGCCTACCTCAAGCAAGGTTTTGAGCTTGCGTTCAATAATAGGGACCGCTTGAAAAAAATCATAAGCCTGCTCTACAGTAAAAGATAGAATCTCATGGATATTCTTACCCTTATATTTAATATCTAGGGTCTCGCGATTGTAGCGATGGCCAAGACAAGTATCGCATTGAACATAAACGTCTGGTAGAAAATGCATCTCCACCTTAATCACTCCATCGCCTTCACAAGCCTCACATCGGCCACCTTTGACATTAAAAGAAAAGCGGCCGGGACTATAACCTCGGGTTCGGCTCTCTTGCACCTTGGCAAATAAGTCGCGGATAGGAGTAAATAAACCCGTATACGTAGCCGGGTTAGATCTTGGTGTTCGACCTATTGGGCTTTGGTTGACATCCACAACTTTATCAAAGAAATTCATGCCCTCCATCGCGTCATGGGCAGCGGTTTCCACATTACTTCGGTATAAAAATTTAGCAATGGCGTTGTAAAGGGTGTTATTCACTAAGGTCGATTTTCCGCTTCCCGATACACCGGTAACGCAGGTGAAGAGTCCGATAGGCAGACGAAAGTCTACCCCCTGTAAGTTATTACCCCTGGCATTTTTAATGACAAAAAAATCTTTTCCCGGCTTATGCCTTTTGGTGGGCACGGCAATTTTTTTCACCCCACTTAAATATTGCCCCGTTAATGAGTTCTCATTTGCTGCAACTTCAGTCGGAGTGCCTTGCGCGGTAATGTGCCCGCCATGGATACCTGCCCCAGGACCTATATCTAATACAAAATCAGCCGCCATAATGGCATCAAGATCATGCTCCACTACAATGACGGTATTCCCTATATCTCTTAGATGTTTAAGGGTCTCTAGTAGGCGATCATTATCCTTTTGATGCAGCCCTATAGACGGTTCATCCAGCACATATAGGACGCCTGTCAGCCCACTGCCGATTTGCGAGGCCAACCTGATTCTCTGAGCTTCCCCCCCAGAAAGCGTATCGGCTGATCGTGAGAGTGACAAATAATCTAGTCCAACATTGATTAAGAAATGCAATCTATTTTTAATTTCTGTGACGAGTTTGCTGGCAACTTGCGCCTTATTCCCTTCCAAATTTAAGTCATGAAAAAAATTGAAAGCTTTTCTTAGTGGGAGTTCACATATGTTATGAAGGTTCATAGTATCAACTAACACATGCCGTGCCTCGGTTCGCAGTCGAGTGCCTACACAAGAGGGACAAACTTGATTACTAAGGTATTTTGCGAGCTCATCTCTTACCGTATTTGAGTCGGTTTCCTCATAACGCCGCTTAAAATTATTGAGTATGCCTTCAAAGCTATGCTTTCTTTTTTGTGGGGTACCAGAGCCAATAAAGTAATTAAATTCAATTTTTTCATTTTTGCTCCCATGAAGCACAATATCCTGGATTTTTTCAGGCAATCCATTGAACGGCATCTCTAGATCAAAGCCATAGTGGTCGGCTAAGCTATTAAGTATTTGATAATAAAATTGGTTACGTTTATCCCAGCCTTTAATCGCACCTGAGGCTAACGACAGCTCAGGAAAAGCAACCACCCGACTTTGGTCAAAGAAATTTTTATGTCCTAGTCCATCACATTCTGGACAGGCACCCATAGGGTTATTAAAAGAAAAAAGGCGCGGCTCTAATTCCGGAATACCGTAATCACAATGAGGACATGAAAACTTTGCGGAAAATAATACGTCTTCTTTCGTCTCCATATTGTGCGTAATAATTTTATTATCGGCAATCTTTAAGCCCGTTTCCACTGATTCGGTTATGCGTTGCTTGATGTCATCACTAACTTTGACTCTGTCGACGACAACGTCAATTTGATGCTTGATATTTTTTTCTAAGGGAGGAATGTCATCGATTTCGTAAATAGTTCTATCAACACGTGCCCTGATGAAACCTTGAGCGCGAAGCTCATCGATGAGGTCGGCATGACTCCCCTTTCTATCATTAATCACTGGGGCTAGAATCATTAGCTTAGTGTCGTTTGGTAGACTGAGAATCTGGTCGACCATTTGAGAAATAGTCTTGGCTTCGAGTTTTATTTTATGTTCTGGGCAATAGGGGTCTCCTGCTCTCGCGTAAAGTAGTCGTAAATAATCATGAATTTCTGTGACTGTCCCAACGGTCGAGCGGGGGTTATGCGAGGTAGATTTTTGCTCGATAGAAATAGCAGGCGACAATCCTTCGATCAAGTCTACATCGGGTTTATTCATCCGATCAAGAAACTGCCTTGCGTAAGCTGACAATGACTCGACATACCTTCGCTGCCCTTCGGCATAGAGGGTGTCAAAGGCTAGTGAAGACTTACCAGACCCTGAAAGCCCGGTAATAACAATCATTTTGTTTCTTGGGAGGTCAACCGAAATATTTTTTAAATTATGTGTTCGGGCTCCTTTAATCTTGAGGTATTCCATGAAGTTTCTATCTTTTTTAAGAGGCAACCTGATAATATACTGAATTATTAAATAATAAGAAACAGCCAATATTGATTTCATGAGCAATAAAGAGAAAATGTCTTCCCTAGAAATACGCACCAGCTTCATCCTTGCATCAATTTATGCCTTGAGAATGTTAGGTATGTTTCTTATACTGCCGATTTTTGCAATTTATGCATCCGGCTTAGAAGGCAATCCGACGTCGTTTCAAATAGGCCTTGCCTTAGGCATTTATGGCTTGACTCAAGCATTATTTCAAATTCCATTTGGCATGTCATCGGATTATTTTGGACGGAAAAAAGTCATTTATTTTGGCCTGCTACTGTTTGTCATCGGCTCAATCGTTGCCGCCTTATCGTCGACGATTGAGGGCATTATTATTGGGCGAAGTATTCAGGGCGCAGGCGCCATATCGGCAGTCCTAACCGCTTTATTGGCAGACCTTACACGAGATGAACATCGTACGAAAGCCATGGCAATAATAGGTGGCGGTATCGGCTTAACTTTTGCGTTATCGTTGGTCATATCACCCTGGCTCAATTCTTGGATTGGCGTTACCGGTATTTTTCTACTTATGGCTGTGTTATCCGTACTAGCCTTTTTTATTGTGCATTTTTTTATTAAAGAGCCAAGAAGTGTGGGGAAAAAAACACCCATCACCCAAGCAGACTTTCTTAGCCTTATTAAGGACATCCATTTAAATCGCTTAAATTTTGGGATTTTTGTTTTGCATGCGACACAAATATCGATGTTTATGATCGTTCCCATCTATTTGATTTCTCAGGGGGGCATAGATCTTAGTAGCCATTGGTACATTTATCTTCCTGTCCTCATCGTGTCTTTTTTGCTTATTATCCCGGTCATTATTTTTTCGGAAAGGTGTCACAAAAATAAGCTCACGTTTTTAGGGGCCATTTTATTCTTACTGGCGGCCCAGATAACTTTTATTGTCTTTTCTACTACCCTCACCGGCATCATTGTTGCGCTACTGATTTATTTTGTAGGCTTTAATTTTTTAGAGGCATCACTTCCCAGTTTAGTCAGCAGAGTGGCTCCAATCAATAAAAAAGGATTGGCTTTGGGAGTGTATAATACGTCTCAATCGTTAGGTATTTTTGTTGGGGGTTCGGTTGGAGGCCTCATTACTAAGTTTTACGGCTACAACGGAAGCTTTTTATTTTGTATCATATTGATTGGAGTGTGGTTTGCATTTTCATGCCAAATGAAAGTGCCCTTAGTTAAAAAAAATTAATTTAATATAAAGTCTATTTGGGAGATTTGATATGTCAGTAAATAAAGTCATTTTGGTGGGAAGGCTTGGCCGCGATCCGGAGGCAAGGTATACCGCGAATCAACAGCCAATCTGTAGCTTTGCCGTTGCGACAAGCAGAAGGTATAAGGACAAAGAAGGGAATAATCAAGAACAAACGGAATGGCATAACATCAGCATGTTTGGAAAACTTGCTGAGATTGGTAACCAATACCTAAAAAAAGGAAGCCAGGTCTATCTTGAAGGAAGATTACAAACGAATAAGTCCGAAAAAGACGGGCAAACCAGGTATTTCACTCAAATCGTTGCGGACCAGATGACTATGCTTGGCTCTAAGGAGGGTGGAGGAAGTAGTAATGATGCCGGGATGAACCAAGCTGCTCCAGCCTCATCAAGCCAACCAACATCTGCTCCAGCAGCTTCTAGCTTCGATGAGTTCGAAGATGATATTCCTTTTTAACGTAAGGAATTAAACTATGGCAATGTATGAGTTTTTATGCGAAGGATGCGGTCATCGTGATGATTTAATTCGCAAGATGGATGATCCTGTAATTACTAATTGCCCGCATTGCCAACAATTGTTATTTCAAAAGCAGGTGTCGGCACCGAGATTCCAGCTATCGGGTTCGGGCTGGTATGAGACCGATTTCAAAAATACCAAAGCATCTGCTAGCCCAGAAAAAAAAGAGACCAAAAAAAATGATTAAGAAAAATTTTATTACCGGGTTGTTGGTGTTGATTCCCCTTATCCTTACCGTATGGGTGCTTTTCAGTCTGATTCAATTCATTGACCAAGTGGTCCTATTGCTGCCTGAGCATCTAAGGCCAGAATATTTTCTTGGGGGTGAGATATTTGGATTTGGCGTGGTATTGACATTTTTGGCAGTAATATTAACCGGCATGGTTGCTAATAACTTTTTTGGTAAAAAGCTTATTAAGGTTTATGAGAACATACTGAATCGTGTCCCCTTTATCAAGTCCGTTTACAGCAGTATTAAGCAAGTCTCAGATACCCTACTTAAAAGCTCAGGCAAGGCTTTTAGTAAGGCCGTTTTAATTGAGTTTCCGATTGAGGGAACCTATACCTTTGCTTTTATTACCGGTGAACCTGACGCATTATTAACAAAAAAACTGAAAGGTAAGTTTGTTAATGTCTATGTCCCGACTACACCAAACCCCACCTCGGGTTATACGCTGATTGTGCCAGTGAAAAAAGTGATTGAGTTAGATATCAGCGTGGATCAAGTGCTGAAATATGTGATTTCCATGGGCGTCACTAATGACCCTAAAACGAAAAAAATTATTAAGAAATAGAAAAGAGATTAGATTATGAGAACACATTATTGCGGTGATTTAAATCGAGATCACATTGATCAAGAGGTCATTTTATGTGGCTGGGCGCACCGTCGCAGAGACCATGGAGGGGTAATCTTTATTGACCTAAGAGATAATAAAGGTCTCGCACAGATTGTGATCGATCCCGATACGAAAGAAGCATTCAGTACAGCTGAATCTATCCGAAACGAATATGTGCTTAAAGTTACCTGCAAGGTGAGGCTTCGACCTGAGGGTACGGTCAATAAAAACCTACCAACCGGTGAAGTGGAAATGCTGGCATCGACGGTAGAAATATTAAATGCATCGTTAACTCCCCCTTTTATGCTGGATGATGACACGATTACCGAATCGATTAGACTGGAACATCGATTCATCGATCTTCGTCGCGACCAGATGCAGAAAAATATGAAGCTTAGATACGACATCTCAAAAAATATTAGGCAGTATCTGGATCATGAAAGTTTTATTGAGATTGAAACCCCTATTCTTACTCGAAGTACACCTGAGGGAGCCCGAGATTATTTGGTTCCATCACGCGTACATCATGGTGAATTTTTTGCATTACCGCAGTCCCCCCAATTATTTAAACAAATTCTGATGGTGTCAGGTTTTGATAGGTATTTCCAAATCGCTAAATGTTTTAGGGATGAGGACTTACGTGCGGATAGGCAGCCTGAATTTACCCAAATCGATATTGAAGCCTCATTTGTAGATGAGGAAGATATCATGAGCATTACGGAAAATATGACGCGTGAAATGTTTAAAAAAGTCATGGACCAATCATTACCTCAGTCCTTCCCAAGGATGACTTACCAAGAGGCGATGCACCGTTTTGGTTCCGACAAGCCTGACCTGAGAGTAACACTTGAGCTCATTGAGCTAACAGAGGAAATGAAGGACGTGGACTTTAAGGTATTTTCCTCAGCAGCCAATATGGATAATGGCAGAGTGGCAGCATTAAGGATACCCAATGGCGCCGAACTTTCGCGATCAGAAATTGATGCTTATACAGAATTTGTCAAAATATATGGAGCCAAGGGCCTAGCGTATATAAAAATTAATGATAAAAATTTATTGAATGAAGAGGGCTTACAGAGCCCTATCGTAAAGAATATTCATGTTGACGCATTAAAAGCGATTATTGAAAAAACTTCGGCGGAAAATGGCGACCTGGTATTTTTTGGTGCCGATAAGAGAACTGTCGTGAATGAGGCACTCGGTGCATTGCGAGAAAAAATTGGCCATGATAAAAAGCATTTAACTAATGAGCCTTGGGCGCCTGTTTGGATTGTGGACTTCCCTATGTTTGATTTTGATGAAGAGGGTAATCGATGGAATGCGCTTCATCATCCATTCACTTCCCCTAAGGATGGCCATGAAGGTCTGCTGGAGACTGATCCAGGAAATTGTTTATCAAAAGCATATGACATGGTCATTAATGGTTGGGAAGTGGGTGGTGGTTCCATACGTATTCATCAACAGACAGTTCAATCAAAAGTATTTAAGGCTCTCAATATTTCTGATGAAGAAGCCCGTGAAAAATTTGGGTTCTTGTTGGACGCACTTCAGTATGGGGCTCCTCCACACGGTGGTCTAGCATTTGGCCTTGATCGATTAGCTACGCTCCTAGCTGGTGCTGATTCTATTAGGGATGTCATCGCATTCCCTAAGACACAAAAAGCGCAATGCTTGATGACACAAGCACCGAATATGGTAGATGAAAAACAATTAAGAGAATTACATATTAAGGTAAGGCCTACCAACGCTGAAAGAAAAAATGATTAAAGGTATTAATCATTTCAACTTAAGATCTGATGAAGAGACAATGCATATCTTAAAAGATTTTTATATCAATATCGTTGGGTTAGCTCTTGGCGAGAGGCCTGCATTCGAAAGCAAAGGTTTTTGGTTGAGTGCGGATGATAAAGATGTGTTGCATCTTAGTACCACCAAAAATAATGAAGTAAAAGATCATCACGTTAATTCAACTTTTGATCATTTGGCATTTAGTGCTAACAATATGGCTTTTTATAAAAAAATGTTAACTGATAACAATATTGCATATAGTTACAGAGAGGTACCGGAAATCGGAACCAAACAACTTTTTTTTAAAGACCCTGTTGGAAATGGTATTGAGTTAATATTTATTTAAATTTCATTTAAACCTTAACGATGGAGAGAAAATGAAAAGCTATAGAAAAGAGTTGTGGTTTGATGCACCGGAAAGAATGCACTTTACGAATATCACCCCTGACGTTAGAAACTGTTTGTCGGAAAGTGGCATTTCAGAAGGCTTTATTTTAGTTAATGCCATGCATATAACGGCAAGCGTGTTTATTAACGACGATGAGTCGGGCCTTCACCATGACTACAAAAAGTGGTTGGAACATTTGGCTCCCCATGAGCCTGTGAGTGGCTATCGACATAATGATACCGGTGAAGACAATGCTGATGCGCATATGAAAAGGCAAGTGATGGGCCGAGAAGTAGTGGTAGCAGTTACCGGTGGCACACTTGATTTTGGTCCCTGGGAACAGATTTTTTATGGTGAGTTTGATGGGCGACGAAAGAAAAGGGTGTTGGTAAAAATTATTGGTGACTAATAAAGGCTTGTTGGGACTCAATTAAAATATCTTTATAAAAAATAACAGTTTGATCAATAGAAAGCCCTATGCCTAAAAAAAAATTCATAGCCATTGGAGGACTTTTATTACTGTCTGTTGTATGGGGTTTAAATATTCCTTTTATGAAGGCGGCATTAGAATTTTCCAGCCCAGCTACATTTGCATTTTTACGCAATTTTTTTGGCGCAGTAGTACTATTTGTAATTTTGTTACTTTTACGCAAACCGATTGCAACTAAAGCAACAGCAAAATTATTTACTCTTGGCTTGTTCCAAACTGCAGGATTTACTGGGTTTCTTATATGGGCTTTGGTTGAGGGGGGCGCAAGTAAGACAGCAATTCTGACTTTCACCATGCCTATGTGGGTTGCCATTATGGCATGGCCCTTGTTGCAAGAAAAGCTCACGACTTCACAATGGATAGCCGTCCTTATATGCTTTTTAGGTATTGTGTTTATTTTTGATCCATTAAATACTAACAACAATTTTCGTAGCACTTGTTTAGCCCTAGCCTCAGGTCTCTCATGGGCTATCGGAGCTATTTTATCAAAACGCATGCATCATCAACACCCAAATATGGACCTTATCACCATGACGGCATGGCAAATGTTATGGGGATCCATTCCTTTATTACTGGTAGCCATAATTTTTTCCTCACAACCAACTGTATGGACAGCTTATTTTTTGGGTATCTTATTGTTTAATGTAATTTTTGTTAACGCCATTGCTTACTTATTGTGGTTTTATGCATTGAAATACCTTGAAGCGACATTCGTATCTATGCTTGCTTTGTTGACACCCATTTCTGCAGCAATATCCGCATGGCTTTTGTTAGGTGAGATACCAAATAGGATTGAAACCATAGGCTTTAGTCTTATCTTGTTTGGGCTTTTTTTATTGCTTTTATACAAAGGCAGAGAAAAGTTAACTTAGGTTATAGAAAACCAATTAACTGTTAAAATAAATACTTTATACGTTTTTTTAAATAGGCATGAAATTATGGCAGGTCATTCAAAATGGGCAAATATTCAACACCGTAAAGGTAGGCAAGATGCCAAACGCGGTAAGATTTTTAGCAAATTAACAAAAGAGATAACGGTTGCGGCAAGAATGGGGGGTGGCGATATTAACTTTAACCCTAGGCTAAGGTCGGCGGTCACTGCTGCCAAAGAAGAAAATATGCCGATAGACAATATTACCCGAGCTATAAAAAAAGGGACGGGGGAGCTAGAGGGAGTTAATTACGAAGAAATTCGCTATGAAGGATATGGTATTAATGGCGCCGCTATTATTATTGACTGCCTTACGGATAATAAGCAGAGGGCGGTCGCCGATGTGCGCCATGCGCTTAATAAAAATGGGGGAAATTTAGGTACCGATGGGTCGGTAGCATTCTTATTTAAGCACTGCGGCATATTCTTTTTTGCCCCTGGGAATGACCAGGATAAAGTGATGGAGGAAGCAATAGAGTTGGGCGCGGATGATGTAATCAATCATGATGACGGAAGCATTGAAGTGATTACGGGGCCCTCAGAATATCTGTTGGTAAAAGAAGGTTTTAGTAATAGTGATTTTAAATATGAGTTTGCAGAGCTAACGATGAAGCCAGACGTCGAAGTGAAGTTTAACGAATCGGATGGTGAGAAAATGCAGAGAATTTTAGATGTCTTAGAAGACTTGGATGATGTACAGAATGTATATTCTAATGCATCCATCGGAGATGAATAATTAACACTGCATCCATTATCCTTGGTATCGACCCTGGGCTCAGGGTCACTGGGTACGGCATAATAAAAAAGAATAAGCAGGATTTAAGTTACATTGCGAGCGGTATCATCAAGACTGGTGATAGCAAAGACAGTTTAGCAAGCAGATTAAAATTAATTATTCAAGGACTAGAAGAGGTGATTTCGCAGTTTAACCCTGAATGTGTGGCCATCGAAAAAGTGTTTGTTAATACCAACCCTCAAAGTACCTTATTGCTTGGTCAAGCTAGAGGTGCTGCGATTTCTGCAGCAGTCATTCATGACTTACCTGTATTTGAATATACTGCACTACAAATTAAAAAATCGGTTGTTGGTCAAGGCCATGCTAAAAAAGAGCAGGTCCAATTGATGGTAAAGAAACTACTCGGATTACCTTCTGTTGCTAGCACAGATTCTTCAGATGCTCTAGCCTGTGGGTTATGCCATGCTAATATTAGCGCTAGCATCGCTAAACTAGGGGTGGGCAACCGTATGAAAGGTGGGCGAATCTTATGATCGGTAGAATCAAAGGGTATTTATTAGAAAAAATTCCTCCAATAATATTGATAGATTGCCAGGGTGTGGGCTATGAAATTGAAGTGCCCATGACCACCTTTTTTGATTTGCCTGACGAAGGTTCAGAAATTACTTTGTTGACGCACCTTATTGTAAGAGAGGATGCACAGCTATTATTTGGGTTTGCGACAGCCGCAGAAAGACAAATGTTCAGGCAACTTATCAAGGTAAATGGTATTGGCGCTAAGGTAGCCTTATCCATTCTGGGTAGTATAGGCTCGAGTGATTTAGCAGATGCGATTCAACATGATGATATTAATATGCTCGTTAAAATACCGGGTATCGGTAAAAAAACTGCCGAACGATTAGTCTTAGAGTTGAAGGATAGACTAAAAGATTTACACATTGATCCATCGGTCAAGAAGCATGCAACCCACATAGAGGATATTGAAAATGCTTTAATCAGCCTTGGATACAGTGCAAAAGATGCTTCCATGGCAATTAAATTGCTCCCTGAAAATATATCGATTAACGATGGTATAAGGCAAGCATTAAAAAGTCTTTCTAATAATGCATAAATTTACTTATGATTGAACCTGATAGATTTGTAGACCCACAAACTTCCGACATTGCCGAAGAGGGAGTGGAGCGTGCCTTACGACCGAAGGATCTTCAGGAGTATGTTGGGCAAGAAAAAACTCGGGATCAATTGGAAATTTTTATTGGTGCGGCCAAAAATAGAGAGGAGGCTTTAGACCATGTCTTATTGTTTGGGCCTCCTGGTTTAGGTAAGACAACCCTAGCACATATTATTGCAAAAGAAATGGGCGTAAATCTTAGGCAAACATCCGGACCCGTCTTAGAAAAAACGGGAGATTTAGCAGCCATTTTGTCAAATCTAGAACCTAATGACGTTTTATTTATTGATGAAATCCATCGTCTATCTCCTGTTATTGAAGAAATTCTATACCCAGCTATGGAAGATTACCGGCTTGACATCATGATTGGTGAGGGGCCTTCAGCAAGGTCTGTAAAGTTAGAGCTTCCACCTTTTACCCTTATAGGTGCAACTACCCGAGCTGGCATGCTAACAAATCCCTTGAGGGACAGATTTGGAATTGTAGCGAGATTAGAGTTTTATAATGAAAGAGAATTATCTAAAATTGTTGAACGTTCAGCTGGTCTGCTAGAGGTATCAATTGACCAAGATGGCGCAAAAGAAATAGCTAAGCGGTCTCGAGGTACTCCAAGAATTGTTAATCGTCTATTAAGAAGAGTGAGAGATTTTGCGGAGGTGAAAGCTCAAGGTAAAGTGAATAAGTTAGTAGCAGATCAAGCCTTGAAGATGTTAGATGTTGATGTGGTAGGTTTAGATTTAATGGATAGAAGCTTATTGGAGGCTATCATTATAAAGTTTGCTGGCGGCCCTGTAGGCCTTGATAACTTAGCGTCTGCTATTGGTGAAGAAAAGGAAACTATCGAGGATGTGATTGAGCCTTACTTAATCCAACAAGGCTATTTGATGCGAACACCAAGAGGAAGAGTAGCTACTGCGATGGCCCATCGTCACCTAGGGCTTCCAGAGCAGAATAAATAAGGGCATCATTGAAGATAAGAGTTTATTACGAGGATACTGATAGTGGGGGGGTGGTATACCACTCTAATTACCTCAATTTTATGGAGAGAGCGAGAACGGAGTGGCTCAGAGATTTGGGTGTTGGCCAACATGCCTTAAAAACTAACGATAACCTGATGTTTGTAGTGTCAACCATCACGATTGACTATAAAAAACCAGCCATACTAGATGATGAATTAACAGTTCAAACAGATTTACTTAGCATGAGGTCTTGCTCAATTGATTTAAAGCAGCAAATTTTTAGAAAAAAGGAGTTGTTAACAAATAGCATAGTGACGGTTGCATGTATTGATGCTAACCAATTAAAACCAGTAAAAATACCTACAACAATTAAAAAACTTATGGAGCTTTTATGAATATAGGCAGTGATTTATCTTTTTTCTCTTTAATATTCGGAGCTAGTCTGCCTGTTCAGCTAGTCATGTTGATATTAATTGCAGCATCGGTCATTTCATGGAAATTTATTTACTTAAAAGTGAAATTCCTTAAAGAGTCGGAAGAAAATGCCCAAGAATTTGAAAAGTTTTTTTGGTCAGGCGGTGATCTTGCCAAACTTTATGAGTCGGTCAGTAATAACTCTAGAGCGATAAATGGTTTAGCGGAGATATTTCGATCAGGCTACAAAGAATATATGGGGCAGAAAGAACATCAGGCATTTGATAAGAAAAGTATTGAAAGCGTGAGGCGTGCCATGCGTGCTTCCTACAATAGAGAGATAGACACGCTGGATCAACATCTGCCTTTTTTAGCTTCTGTTGGTTCTGTTAGTCCCTATATAGGTCTTTTTGGAACAGTTTGGGGCATCATGAATGCATTTATTGGCCTATCCAATGTAGCACAAGCAACATTAAGTCAAGTTGCACCGGGAATTGCAGAAGCATTGATAGCAACGGCTATCGGACTTTTTGCGGCGATACCGGCCGTAATTGCTTACAATCGATTCGCCACAAAAGTTGATCGCTTGTCCTTACGGTTTGAAAGCTTTATAGAAGAATTCATTAATATTGTGGACAGAAAAGGGTAACAATGAAGAAGCGTCGCCTAATGAATCAAATCAATGTTGTCCCATACATTGATGTTATGTTGGTTTTGTTAGTGATCTTTATGATCACTGCACCTATGACTAATCCCGGGGTAGTCGAGCTTCCTAAGGTGGGTGAGACATTAAAACAACAAGAAAGCCCTATCGTTATTTCAATAAAAAAAGATGGTTCGGCCGAAATTGATGGGAAAAAGTTTAAAAATGATGCCCTTCTGGCACATGTAAAAAAGTTAACGAAAGCAAAACCAGAGCAATCCGTGGTAATTGCTGCTGATAAAAAGGTAGATTACGGGCAAGTTATTACCATTATGGACCTATTGAAACAAAATGAGATTAGTAAAGTGGGTCTCCTTTTAACCCCAGCTAAATAAAATTATATGCGATTACCCTGGCTTGAAAATAACGATAATTTACAGGCTAATTTATTTACGCTAGTTATTCATTTAGCACTTTTTATTTTCATGATTTTCTCCGTAAATTGGCAAGTTAAAACCCCTTATTATGCAGAAGTTGAATTATGGGATGCCATTCCTACACAAATAAAACCTAAGCCCCTCATAAAAAGAGCTACGCCTAAAGTACAAAAGCCGCAACCGTCTATAGCAGAAAAGATCGTAGAAGCTAAAAAAGATGCTGACATTCAGTTGAAAAAGAAAAAAGCAGCTGAGTTAAAAAAGAAAAAAGCAGCTGAGTTGAAAAAGAAAAAAGCAGCTGAGTTGAAAAAGAAAAAAGCAGCTGAGTTGAAAAAGAAAAAAGCAGCTGAGTTGAAAAAAATAGAACAATTGAAGAAAAAAGCATTGGAAGAAGAGAAGCTTGCTGAACTGCAAAAGCGGCTCTTGGAGGATGAGGAGGTAGAAAAAGTACAAAAAAAACTCCTAGAACAGGATGACTTAGAGCGTTTGCAAGAAGAACTGAGGAACAAGGACCTAGCCAAAGAAACTCGAATAGCCATTGAAGGAACCCAAGACCTTGTTGCTGGCACAAATTCTGGGGAGTTAGAAAAATATAAAGCATTGATTCAGCAAAAAATATATCAAAATGTAAATAAGCAACTATGTGGTCTGGACCCACTGGAACTAATCTTTGAAATCGTCTTGATGCCAACTGGTGACTTGATTGGCGGTGCAAAAATGATAAAGTCTAGTAAGATTGAAAGCTGTGATCAGGCCGTAGAAAGAGCCATACTTCAGGCACAACCCTTACCGATGCCTCAGGATAATCGTCTTTTTTCACAGCTTAAAAAGTTGAAGCTTAAATTTCAGCCAAACGGACCTATTAATTAACTAAAGGTAATGTCTATGAAGCAGTCTTTTTGGAAATTCTTTTTTTTAATTTGGCTTGTGTGTATTTCAAATGCAAGTCATGCACTTGAGGTGATTGAGATTCTTGGAGGTAAAGCCAGTCAGATACCTGTGGCTGTCATTCCCTTTAAGGACAACAATGCCCAAAAAAGTATGCAGCTCATGCATGAAGTTATAACAAACGATCTTAATCGTTCTGGATTATTCAGCTCCATTGATATCTCCGGTGTTTCAGATTACCCGATTGATGAGCGAGAAGTGAATTTTAGTAACTGGGCTGCACTACAATCACAGTTTATTGTTGTGGGTAAAATTGATGCTATTGGAAGATCCAATAGTCAGATGCAGGTAACGTGGAGTTTGATTGATATTTATAAGGAAAAAACGGTTTTATCGGTAGCTATTAAAGGACAGCCAAGCCAGTATAGAGTGATAGCCCACCGCATCGCAGATACTATTTATGAAAAACTCACTGGAAGCAAAGGAGTGTTTGATACGAACATAGCATTCGTAAAAAAACTGGGTAAAGAAAAGTACAGCCTATTTATTGCTGATTACGATGGCCATAACCCAAGAGCAATTGTAAACTCTAGATACTCCATTATCTCCCCGAGATGGTCACCAAATGGAAAAAAGATAGCTTACGTCTCATTCGAAAAAAAGAAGCCTGTTATTTACGTTCAAGATATTGAGACAGGAAAAAGAACCTTGCTGGCTAATTTTAGAGGAAATAATAGCGCCCCTGCATGGTCCCCAGATAGTAAAAAGCTTGCGATTGTCTTGACTTATAGCGCTAACTCACAAATTTATACTATTGATGCGGATGGAAAAAATATCAAACAATTGATGCGCACACGATCCATTAATACTGAGCCTGCATGGTCACCCAACGGAAAAGAAATCTATTTCTCATCAGACCGAGCAGGAAGCGCACAAATTTACAAAGTCGACGTTGATACCAACGAAGTAGTGAGAGTAACTTTTGAGGGAAATAATAACGTTAGCCCTAGCTTATCTCCCGATGGAAAATTATTACTTTTCCTCAATCAAGATAATGGAAGCTACAGAGTAGCTATACAAAATCTACTATCCAACCAAATGCTAAAATTAACAAACGGACCGGATGACGAGTCTCCGATCTTTTCTCCTAACGGACATATGGTATTATTTACTTATAAGGACTATGGAAAAGTCTCAAAAATTGGTACAGTATCAATAAATGGATTAAAAATGACACCCATTGATGTTGGTTCTGAGACAATATTAGAGTCAACTTGGGGGCCACTATCCGATTAAATTTTATTTAAACAAGGGAAAAACAATGAAAAATTCTTTATTACTAGCTTCGCTCCTCGCAATTCTAGCAGCTGGTTGTAGCACTACAGATATTAATGATTCTATGGGCCTGAATGCTCCATTTCCTGAGCTTGAATCTAGCACGGGTGATGGCTCAGAAGTTGATTTAATTGGCTCTAGTCAAGGCAAAGAATTAAACCAGTCGGCATTAGATGAGTTAGCTGCAGCTGCTGAGCTAGCTGATAGAAGCGTATATTTTGATTACGATAGCTTCGCAATCAAATCAGACTTTGAGGGCGTAATTAGTAATCATGCTACTTTTATTAATAAACACGATGCAGCAGTGGTGGTTTATGGTAATGCTGATTATAGAGGTTCGCATGAATATAACTTGGCCTTAGGACAGAAACGCGCAGTTGCGGTAAAACAGGCTTTAGAGGCGTTAGGTGTCAATGGCTCAGCGATCGAAACCATCAGTTTTGGTGAAGAGCATGCTAATCAAACATGTACCGGCAGCACTTGTGGTCAGGATAGGCGAGCAGATATTGGTTATGTAGGCGAATAACGTAACGTATATAGACTAAAGCTTTACATGAAAAAATATTACTGGGCTGGCCTGATCTTCTGCGCGCAACTTTCGTACGCAGGGCTATTTGAGGACGAAGAAGCAAGAAAAAAACTTAATAGCATTCAAGACCAGCTCAATAATATACAAGGCAATATCCAGAGTAATATTGATGCAAAAGTCACTCAGGCACTAAAAAATCAAAATCCCCTGAAAATTCAAAATGATTTAACTCAAATGCAAGACCGGCTAGATAAGTTACGGGGTGAAATTGAAGTTTTACAATTTCAGCTAAATAATTCTCAAGAAAGAGAAAAGACACTATATCAAGATGTTGATAGCCGATTATCTGACTTGGAAAATAAGCCTCAGACTGCAGTAGAGCCTAGTGATTTAGTTACTAACAATACTCCAATTCCAACAGATATTGATACCGTTCAAAGTGATGTTTGGGACGAACTCAATCCGGTAGCTGAAGAAAATTCTTTAGCTGGTAACGTGCCACCATTAATTGATAAAAATATTGAGGTTGCTGCTTACGATGAGGCTAATGCATTATTGCGAGCGACAAAATATCAAGAAGCATTTATTGCATTTGATCGCTTTATAAGTGCCTACCCAAAAGCAGAAAAAATTGCTGAAGCTAAATATTATCTTGGTTATGCTCAATTTGCCCTCAAAAATTATAATGCTGCGATTAAGACCTATTCTAAGGTTATAGAGCTACATGCTGAAAGTGCAATTGTTCCTGAGAGCATGTACGGCATTGCAAATTGCGAAATACAACTAGCTAAAATTGGAAATGCTAAGAAAACATTAAGAGATTTAATACAAAGATTTCCATATGCTGAAATTATTCCAAAGGCCAAAGCAAGGTTAAAGGCTTTGGAATCGATTAATCTGTAACCTGAATAGTGCTTAAATCACAAACACTTAAAATCAATGAAATTTTTTATTCACTTCAGGGTGAATCATCTCGTATTGGACTACCAACAATTTTTATAAGACTTACAGGCTGCCCTATGCGGTGCAATTATTGTGATACGGCCTATGCCTTTCATGAAGGAAAAAATTTATCCATTGATGCAATTATTGAGGAAATTAAGCAGTACGATACTAATTTTATTACCGTAACTGGCGGTGAGCCATTGGCACAAAGAAATTGCTATAGTCTTTTGGATCAATTATGTAGTTTAGGATATAACGTTTCTCTTGAGACAGGAGGAGCCCTATCCATTAATGATGTTCACGAAAATGTGAAAATTATTCTTGATATTAAGACCCCTGGGTCCGGCGAATCAGAAAACAATCATTGGGATAATTTACCGTTAATTAAGCAAAAAGACGAAATAAAAATGGTTATAACAAACCAAGAAGACTATGAATGGTCAAAAAACATCATTCAAGAAAAAGGACTTTATCTTAATTATGACATTTTATTTTCTCCCTCTTTTGGGGAGTTAGAACCTAGCCAATTAGCAGACTGGATTTTGCAGGATAATTTGAAGGTGAGAATGCAGGTCCAACTTCACAAAATTATATGGGGTGAAAAAAAAGGTGTCTAAATCTGCAGTAATTCTTTTGTCTGGAGGCTTAGATTCAGCAACGGTTTTAGCTATTGCAAAGGCAGAGGGATACCAATGCTACGCCATGAATATTAATTATCAGCAACGCCATAGTGCAGAACTGAAGTATGCGAAACGCCTTGCTCATCATTATGATGTAGAAGAATATAAGGTTGTAGATATAGATTTGAGCTGGTTGACGGGGTCCTCACTTACCAATAAGTCGATGATTATCCCACAGAGCGCTTCTGAAGGAATTCCCTCAACATACGTCCCTGCTAGAAATACTATCATGATGACTTTGGCACTAGCATGGGCAGAAACCATCAAGAGCCAAGCAATTTTCATCGGGGTTAATGCAATTGATTATTCCGGGTACCCTGATTGCAGGGAAGAATATATTAAAAGCTTTGAAGTGATGGCAAATTTAGCTACCAAAACAGGAGTAGAGGGGTCAAGAATAACAATTCATGCTCCTTTAATTCATTTAGATAAGGCAGAAATTATAAGCCTCGGAATACAAAAAGGACTGGACTATAGCAAAACAGTTTCTTGTTACCAAGCTACAGAAGAGGGCCACGCTTGCGGCAAATGTGATTCATGCAGATTGAGAAGAGAGGGATTTGAAAAGCTGGGTGTAGCAGATCCTACTTTGTACGCAAGGTAAAACTCATGCATAGCTATCTTTAACATAGGTCGAATCATATAAAACTTGCCAAAACCATCTAAAGTAGCGTAAAATTTCGCCCTTTCTGTACAAAAAAATATTTTAATAACAAGAGAACATATATGGTAATCATTAGACTTTCAAGAAGTGGATCGAAGAAAAGACCTTACTTCAATGTAGTGGTGGCAGATTCAAAAAAAAGAAGAGACGGCCGCTTCATAGAGCGAGTAGGGTTTTATAATCCTGGCGCAAACCAAGGATCAGAGGCATTAAGACTTGATACGGACCGCATTTCATACTGGCAAGGCCACGGTGCATTATTGTCTGAAACAGTCGGAAGGATCGTAAAGCTTCACACTAAAGGCCCCGAAGGCTTGGAAGCAATGAAGAAAAAAGATTTAGATAAAGCTGCAGCAAAGAAAGCAAAGAAAGCAGCAGTTAAAGCTGAAGAGTTAGCAGCAGCAGCAGCGGAAGAAGCTCCAGCTCCGGCAGCAGAGGCAGCTCCAGCAGCAGAAGAAGCTCCAGCAGCAGAAGAAGCTCCAGCAGCAGAAGAAGCTCCAGCAGCAGAAGAAGCTCCAGCAGCAGAAGAAGCTCCAGCAGCAGAAGAAGCTCCGGCAGCAGAAGAAGCTCCGGCAGCAGAAGAAGCTCCAGCGGAAGAAGCTCCAGCAGCAGAGGCAGCTCCGGCGGAAGATAAGTAGAGATTACGAATAATCTCTCCATCGAAAGCAATGGAAGATGATGTAGTCATTATGGGGAAAATTGTTGGGCCTCATGGTATCAAAGGATGGCTAAAAGTACATCCTTTTACAGAAGAGATAGGAACGCTGAGTAACTACCCTCAATGGCTTATATCAAAAGATGAAAAGCATTGGGTTGGCCATAAAGTTGAAACTGTGACAGTTAAAGATAAAACGTTGCTTGTCAAATTGGCGGGAATAGATGATCGAAATGGATCTGATAGCGTCAATAAAAATATGGTTGGCATACTGAAAGAAGAGTTACCTAAATTAGACGCAGACACTTATTACTGGTCTGATTTGATGGGTTTGGATGTACAGAATGAAGCTGGATATTATTTTGGTAGCATACAAACAATGATGGAAACAGGGTCAAACGATGTGATGGTAATTAAAGGTGAAAGAGAATTTTTGATACCATACTTGCCTGATGTAATTATAAAAGTAGATCTCGAGGCTAAAAAAGTTTTAGTTGATTGGGATGAAAATTACTAAATCGTTATTTAGATTTGATTTAGTTACATTGATGCCCGAGATGTTTCAAGCATTAACTGATTTTGGAGTGACTGGTAGAGCATTTAAGTCTGGTGTGATTGAAATGCATGTTTGCAATCCGAGAGAGTTTGCAAAGGATGCTCATAACACTATAGATGATAAATCGTACGGTGGTGGTCCAGGAATGTTGATGATGGTAGAGCCATTGGTAAAGGCTATTGAGTTTATAAAAGAGAAGCAGCATAAAAAAGGGTTGAAAAGCGCTAAGGTAGTTCATATGACCCCGAGGGGTAAGTCATTGGATCACCAACTAGTAAGAGAATTGTTAAAAGAAGACTCATTAATTATTATTGCCAGTCGATACGAAGGTGTTGATGAAAGAATTAACGACTGGGTAGATGAAGAAATATCGGTAGGAGATTATGTTATGAGTGGGGGTGAATTGCCAGCCATGACATTAATGGATTGTATGATAAGGCAATTACCTGGAGTTTTAAATGATGATGAATCAGCGAATCAGGATTCATTTGTGGACGGATTATTAGATCATCCACACTTTACAAGACCAGAGCTTTATAGAGGGCTTAAGGTTCCTGAGGTTTTAATGTCAGGTGACCATGAAAAAATAAGAATATGGCGACTGAAAGAATCGCTAAGAGAAACTTGGACTAAACGTCCAGATTTGTTGGCCGAAAGGTTGTTGACGAAAGAGGAGTCTCGACTGCTACAAGAAGTTAAAAGAGAGCAGGAACAAGATCCTTATAACTAAAAGGAATAAATGATGGCGAATATTATAGAAACATTAGAGAATGAAGAAATTGCACGACTTGGAAAGAAAATTCCAAAGTTTGCACCTGGAGATACACTTTCTGTTGGAGTAAACGTTGTTGAAGGAACAAGGTCTAGGGTTCAGTTATTTGAGGGAGTGGTTATTTCAAGACGAAATCGTGGACTCAATTCATCATTCATAGTAAGAAAAATTTCCTCAGGTGAAGGTGTCGAAAGAACATTTCAGCTTCATTCTCCCCAAATAGAAAGCATTGAGGTAAAAAGACGTGGCGATGTTAAAAGAGCTAAGCTATTTTATTTGCGCGACCTCTCAGGCAAGTCTGCTCGTATTAAAGAAAGGCTTAAAGTGCGTCCAAGCGATAGTGAATTTGAAACTATTCCAGAGGGGGCAGCTCCGGCCCCAGTAGAAGCTCCATTAGAAGATATGGCCCCAGTAGAGGCTCCAGTAGTAGAAGAAAAATCTGCTGAATAGACAATTCATAAAGTATATTAAAAGCCCCAAATTTTGGGGCTTTTTTTTAACCTTCTTTTCTTTGATATTTAATTTAGAAAATCAATGAAATCCAGGTCGAATAGATTTAGAATAAAAAGAATGCATAAATCACACACACACATAAGGTAAATCTTAATTGCATCAAAAAATTATTGATGATTTTATTGACCATTTATGGCTTGAAGATGGGTTGTCTAAAAATACGCTAAAGAGTTATCGCTTTGATTTGATAGTTTTCGATAGCTGGCTTGGCGAGCAAAAAAAAATAGCTATGATGGATGTTTCTGAATTAGAAATACAAGAATTTTTAGCTTTTAAATTTCCATCATCAAAATCAAGGAGCATATCTCGGCTTTTGGCAACCTTAAGAAGGTTTTTTCGCTATCAGCTCAGGGAGAAAAAAATTCAAAAAGACCCAACACTTAAAATTCAAACACCAAAAATTCCAAAATCATTACCAAAGTCATTGAGCGAAGAGGAGGTGGAAAGTCTTTTAGATGCACCTAACCTAGATTCATCTTCCGGCTTAAGAGACAGATCTATGTTGGAGTTGCTATATGCTTGTGGCTTAAGAGTAACGGAGTTGGTCGATATTCAATTAACGGAAGTTATCCTTAGTGATGGCGTTATTAGGGTGACTGGTAAGGGCTCTAAAACAAGACTGGTACCAATGGGAGAGGAAGCGGTAGATTGGATAAAAAAATATATTGCTGAAGCGCGGGATGATATTTTAAGAAAAAAAACATCTAAATTCTTATTTGTTACTAACCGAGGAGGAGCAATGACGCGGCAGGCTTTTTGGTACGTAATAAAAAAATATGCCGTAATTGCTAATATCAATAAACCAATGTCACCCCATATCTTGCGTCATGCATTTGCAACCCATTTAATTAATCATGGAGCAGACTTAAGAGTGGTGCAAATGTTATTAGGCCACACAGATATTTCCACAACACAAATTTATACTCATGTGGCAAGAGAGAGATTAAAAAAAATTCACCAAGAACACCATCCAAGAGGGTAGTTAGCGCTTTAAAATAACACCAACGAAGTCTGTACTCGGTAGTATCTTATTTTTTGCAATTTTTAATTCAATAGATTTAATAGCAAATTGTCTCTTGATAGTTGAGACAATTTCTTCACCTAGTGATTCTAATAATTTGTAGCTATGATTATCACCAATTGTTAGGACAATCTTCTCAATTTTGGCATAATCTAATGTCTCATCAATATCATCGGAATCGAATGGTGAATGTTTATTGAGCTCAATATCAATATCGATATGTAGATTTTGATAGTGCTCCCTCTCAAAATCTGGGACACCAATCTTAGTTTTTATCTGTAGGCCGTGAAGAAAAATATAGTTAGACATGAAGGCGTAGGCTTTTTGAAATATAATGATCCTATATGATAAATCAAATTCTTTTTGTTGCCATTGCTTATTTAATTGGCTCTCTGTCTTTTGGCATTTTAGCGAGTAAAATTTTTAGCATTTCCGACCCAAGAACTATGGGATCAAAAAACCCTGGGGCGACCAATGTGTTACGAACAGGCAACAAATATGCCGCTATCTTCACCTTGCTTGGTGATATGTTAAAAGCGACTATGGTAGTAGCCCCGGCAATCGCTTACGATATATCAGGCTTAGAATTAGTAGTGATTTCGCTGGCCGTTCTCCTCGGCCATGTATTCCCTGTCTACCATAAATTTAGGGGTGGAAAAGGTGTAGCGACTGCTCTAGGGATCTTGTTTGCAATTAATTGGGTCTTAGCGCTTATAGTTTTATTTGTTTGGCTTGTAATATTTTTGTTATTTAGGTATTCATCTCTTGCAGCGATTATTTCATCATTGGCTGCACCATTGATCGCATACTTTCTTAATCAAGGCCAAACTATTGTCATTATTGCTGGCTTAGTAGCATTGCTTATAGTGTATCGGCATCAAAGTAACATAAAAAATCTTTTACGTGGCAGGGAATCACGCTTTAAAGAGTAAGTTATATTTCGTTTAAGCGCCACCTTGGTATAACACTAAAACGATAGTCAGTTTTTTTAGAAAGTTTAAATCTTAAAGACCCTGCTAAAGCAATCATGGCCCCATTGTCGGTGCAAAACTCTAACGATGGAAAAAAAACTCGATAGTTATTTTTTTTGGATGAAGCAGTTAGCTTGTCTCTTAGTTCTGTGTTGGCCCCAACTCCGCCAGAAACAACTATTTTATCTAGATTTAAGTGATTCATAGCTTTAATCGTTTTGTGAATTAATACCTCGGTGATTGACTCTTGAAAGCTTGCTGCAATATTAGCTTTTATCTGATCTGTAAGTTGTGTTTGTTTTTTTACTAAAGTCAATACAGCAGTTTTTAAGCCGCTAAAACTAAAATCAAAGTCTTTGCTATGCATCATAGGCTTAGGAAGATTAAATATAGGAGATCCTGATTTAGCCAGCTTCGATAATGCAGCTCCACCCGGATATCCAAGACCTAGAAGTTGTGCAGTTTTATCAAAGGCTTCACCTGCCGCATCATCGAGTGTATCTCCAATAATGTCATATTGCCCTATGTTTTTAACATGTATGATTTGTGTATGGCCACCGGAGACCAGTAAGGCTAAAAAAGGAAACTCCGGCTTATCATCTTCTAGCATGGGGGCTAAAAGATGGCCCTCCAAGTGATGAATTGGAATGCTGGGGATGCCTAGCGCACACGATAATGCCTCTGCAACGCTGCTTCCAACCAACAGTGCTCCAGACAGACCTGGGCCCGCCGTATAGGCGACAGCATCAATTTGATGTCTTGCGATACCTGTTTGTATTAATAGTTGCTGTATGAGTGGAATAATAAAGCGTATGTGATCCCTAGAGGCTAATTCTGGGACAACGCCTCCATAATCTTTGTGCAGTTCAATTTGGGAATGAAGCGTATGGCCAAGCAATCCTCTATTATCATCGTAAAGAGCGATACCAGTTTCATCACATGATGTCTCTATTCCTAGAACAAGCATTATTTACTTAAATTGGTTGAAAAAAATGAATATTAGCATTAAAATGGTCGCCTTTTCATGGGTAGTATAGTTTATGCTACTAAATTGAAGTTTTAACAATTATAGAGATTATTTGATGTCAACAATTAAAGTTAAAGAGAATGAGCCATTTGATGTTGCCCTAAGAAGATTTAAGCGTCTGATAGAAAAAACAGGCCTAATTAACGATCTTAGAGCTCGTGAGTTTTACGAAAAACCAACATGGGAAAGAAAGCGTAAAGCTGCTGCTGCGGTAAAAAGACAATACCGAAGGCTCAGAAATCAAATGCTTCCTCCAAAACTGTATTAAAAAATAATGTCCTTAAAAGAAACAATTAATGAGGACATGAAAAATGCCATGCGCAGTAAAGACACTGCGCTACTCGGAACAATAAGGCTTCTTCAAGCCGCAATTAAACAGAAAGAAGTGGACGAAAGAATTGACCTTGATGATTCCACCATCATTCCCATCATTGAAAAAATGTTAAAACAAAGAAATGACTCTATTGATGCTTTCAAGAAAGCAGAAAGAGCTGATCTTGTCTTAAAAGAAGAGTTTGAAGTGAGTGTCTTAAAGGGTTACATGCCTGAGCAAATGAATTTGTCAGATGTTCAGTCCGTAATAGACGATGTAATTAAAGAGGTAGGTGCTAGCTCAATGAAAGATATGGGCCCAGTGATGGCGAAGGTTAAAGAGAAGCTGGCTGGAAAAGCAGATATGGCTGCAGTATCAAAAATTATTAAAGCTAAGTTAGCGTCATAGCACCATCGTAATTCATACATATATACTCTGAATCGTATAATATTAAATAATGATCCCAGAATCATTTATTCAAGATATGTTAAATAGAACTGACGTTGTTGATGTGATCGACAAACGCGTCCAGTTAAAAAAAGCAGGAGCCAACTTTGTTGCTTGCTGCCCCTTCCATCAAGAAAAGTCACCATCATTTTCCGTTAGCCCCTCTAAACAGTTCTATCATTGTTTTGGATGTGGGGCTCATGGATCAGCCATTACTTTCTTAATTGAGTTTGAGGGATTGACATTTGTTGAGGCTGTTCATCAAATCGCTAGCAGTCTTGGCCTTACCGTACCCAATGAAAGTAGGGCAGATCCAAAGAAAATAAAAGAAAACTTTGGGTTAGAGGAGGCAATGAAAATTGCTACTCAATTTTATCAAAAGGCTTTACGGTCGTCGCCAAAAGCCATTGAATATTTAAAATCTCGAGGTCTAACGGGAGCGGTTGCAAAAGAATTTTCTATCGGTTTTGCTCCTGATGGATGGCAGAACTTAGAGAATGCTTTTAAGCAGTATGACGACGCTTCATTAGAAAAAGCCGGCTTAATCCAAATGAATGAAAAAGGAAAGTATTACGATCGCTTTAGGAATCGTATTATGTTTCCTATTATTAATGAGAAAGGACAGGTTATTGGTTTTGGCGGTAGAGTAATCAATCCGGATGACACTCCAAAATATTATAACTCTCCTGAAACTCCCCTATTCCAAAAAAGTTACGAATTATATGGACTTATTCATGCACGAAAGCCGATCAGGGAAAAAGGCTATGTGGTTGTAGTTGAAGGGTATATGGATGTTGTGGCTCTTGCTCAGCATGACTTTAGGAATGTGGTCGCCACTCTCGGCACGGCGACAACTATTTACCACATAAAAAAACTCATGCGCTATACGCAAGACATTGTCTTTTGTTTCGACGGAGATAAAGCTGGTCAAACTGCAGCATGGAGAGCCATGATGAATGCATTAAGTGCTGTAACTGATAATGTGAGGTTAAAATTTCTATTCCTACCAGATAATCATGACCCAGACTCATTTATAAGAGAATATTCAAAAGAGGCTTTTGATAGACTGGCTGAGGATGCATTACCTTTGTCAGAATATATTGTCAGGCGACTAACATTAACCAATGATCTTTCCTCCCAAGAAAAAAAAGTGAGATTGTTGAATGACGTAGAGCCTATATTAAATGAAATGACGGCACCTAAAGTACATCTATTTCTTAGAAAAAAAATTGCGCAATTGGTGGGGCTGGATATGGAAGAGATAACCCATATCTTAAAAAATGCCAAAGCGGCACAGCCTTCTGCCCAGAGAATAAAGCTTGAAAAAAGGGTACAAATGAATCCTATCAGACGATTTATTTTATTTATTATTATTAATCCTAAGTTGGCGATAGCAGAGGATTTGAGGTTATTTTCTTCCAACGCAAGCGAACACATTCTCGCCAAACTTATCATAGAAATTGCATTGGAAAATAACGGTAATAATGCTGCTGTCATGCTTCACTTAATTTCTAGCAAGGTGGATGGGTCAGTATTAAGGGAAATGGAAGGTCAAATTGTTAAGATCGATGGAGGGTTAAATTTAGAAGAAGAGGTGAAGGCTCTCCGTAATAGCCTGCATAAAAAATTACTATCCTCAACAAATAAAACAAAATTAGGGGAGTTACAGGAAAAAAGCTTAGGCTCGTTAACAGATGAGGAAAAGGCTTTCTTAAAAAATATTAGAAGAAAGTAAATAGCTGATTATTAAGGTTTTTACTTAATAATGGAGCAAACGAATCATTGACATAATATGGTCGAATTGCTAAAATCCCACGGCTCTACTGCTAAGATAATAAAAACTAACATTATTTAGCCAAATCATTTGAGGTAATTATGGCACGACCTAAAAAAAATCCAGAAGATAAAAAAACCAAACGCGTAACACGCGTCAAGAAATTAAAAGACTTATATCTTAAAGATGCGGTAAATAATCCTGAAGAGGCAGAAAATAGACGCCTGCAGTTGAAAGCTCTCATTATCATGGGTAAAGAAAGAGGCTACCTTACTTACGCAGAAATTAATGATCATCTTCCCGATGAGGTGTCGGAAAGCGAGCAAGTAGAAGGTATCATCGGCATTATTAACGACATGGGCATTATGGTCTATGAGCAAGCACCTGATGCAGAATCGTTACTAATGTCTGACGACCGTGCACCAGTAACGGACGAAGAGGCGGCTGAGGAAGCTGAGCAGGCCCTTGCAACTGTAGACTCTGAGTTTGGCCGAACAACCGATCCTGTAAGAATGTACATGAGGGAGATGGGCACCGTAGACCTCCTAACTCGTGAAGGCGAGATTGAAATTGCTAAAAGAATTGAAGATGGATTAAGGCATATGGTCCAGGCCATTTCGGCATGCCCCGGTATTATTGATGATCTTATGAATATGGCCGAAAAGGTTAAGAAAGAAGAGTTAGGGGTAGAAGAGTTTGTTGATGGCTTGATTGATATGGAAGCCGAAAGGGAACTGGCTAAAGTAGAAGCGGCGTTGGCTCAAACAGATGATGAAGAATCTGATGACGACGACGAAAACGATTCAGGAAAAGCAAGTGGAATGTCGGCTGAGGACTTAGCAATACTGACAAAAGAAGTACTTTCCCGATTCGGAAAAATTAAAAGGGCGCATAAAAAGTTATCTGAACTAAGAGAGCAAAAAAAATGGACTGATGATGAAGAATATAAGAAACATCAAGACATTATTTTAAAAGAACTCATTAATTTCAGGTTCTCTTCCAAGTTTGTTGAAGTTCTATGTGACAAAGTAAGAACATTTGTGAAGCAAATCAGGGGTCATGAAAGAGCTGTCATGGAATTCTGTGTAGAAGAATCTAAGATGCCTAGATCATATTTCATTAAATCATTTCCTGGTAATGAAACAAACCTTAAATGGTTGAAAGAGGAAATTAAGTCAGATAAAAAGTATGTTGAGAGCTTAGAAAAGCTTAAACACTCTATCCTAGACCAACAGTCTAAACTGATTGCTTTAGAGGAATTGGCTGGCATACCTATTAAAAACTTTAAAGAAATTAATAGGCATATGACTACGGGTGAAGCTCGAGCAAAGAGAGCAAAAAGAGAGATGATTGAAGCTAACCTACGCCTCGTTATTTCAATCGCTAAAAAATACACTAACCGAGGGCTCCAATTTCTTGATCTTATCCAAGAGGGTAATATCGGATTGATGAAGGCGGTTGATAAATTTGAATATCGAAGAGGATATAAATTTTCTACCTATGCAACCTGGTGGATTAGGCAAGCCATTACACGATCTATCGCGGATCAAGCAAGAACGATCAGAATTCCTGTGCATATGATTGAGACTATCAATAAAATGAACCGTATCTCTCGACAGATCCTTCAGTCTACCGGTCAGGAACCAGAACCATCAGAGTTAGCTGAAAAAATGGAAATGCCTGAAGAAAAAATTAGAAAAATTCTTAAAATATCAAAAGAGCCAATCTCGATGGAAACGCCAATTGGTGATGATGAGGATTCACATCTGGGGGACTTCATAGAAGATGTTGGTACATTGACACCTGATGATGCAGCAGTTTATGGCAGCCTTAGAAGCGTAACCTCTGAAATATTAGAAGGCCTTACTCCAAGAGAGGCTAAGGTATTGAGAATGCGCTTTGGTATTGAAATGAATACTGACCATACTTTAGAGGAGGTTGGTAAGCAGTTCGATGTGACCAGAGAACGTATTCGTCAGATAGAAGCTAAGGCGTTGCGAAAATTAAGACATCCTACTCGCTCGGAAAGATTAAAGAGTTTCTTGGAGGGTAAAGAGTAGTTTTAGGGCCCATAGCTCAGTTGGTTAGAGCAGGGGACTCATAATCCCTTGGTCCCAGGTTCGAGTCCTGGTGGGCCCACCAATGATATCAAAGCTTTTAGAGGATTGTTCTTCTAAGAGCTTTTTTTATTTCTGCCGCAGACTACACATAGACTACAAAAAATCTACTAGAAAACTTCTATTAACTATTTGCCTGTTTAATTATTTGGAAGTAAACCTTATTTATGAGTAAAGATAAAATATTTGATAATCTTTTAAACCTATATGTCATTACCTGGATAGGAACTTTTGCTTATATCACTTACATTGATTTCTCTGACATGAACTGGTGGAACTGGATGATATTAGTTCCTATTAATGCTTTCCAAAGTTTCTTCTGGCCCATTTACTGGATTTTTTTACATTAATTAAAATTACATATGCCGCTTTTATCTAATTTTCTTTATTTATCTGCTTTTTGGATTTCATCTTACACAGGGTTTAATGAATTAGGTTTGCAGTTCATTGTTATTGCCGGATTTTTTTTCATGCTTGGTTGGATGGCTATTAGAGTTGATTATTGTAAAAGATTCATCCAGCATTATGGAGCACTGGCTATTTTTAGATTAATTCTAAGTCAAATTTCTATTTACTCAATATTGAGTGGAATAATTTATTTCATAGCTTATTTCATAGCCTCACTAATCTAAATGAAAAAACTACTCCTATTCCTACTCTTACTCTTAATACCTAATCTGGTGATGGGGGAGTTGAGTAGCTATTGAGTATTCAGTTTTGTAAAAAGTATACAGTT
>Ga0209830_10000365_pt1 | contig 49075 bp, 43 predicted proteins | sample ArcticOcean_MG_C_12_FD_187439 | JGI IMG/M metagenome (GOLD analysis project Ga0209830, IMG submission 187439) | Marine microbial communities from western Arctic Ocean - ArcticOcean_MG_CB8_130 (SPAdes) (version 2) | ecosystem: Environmental > Aquatic > Marine > Oceanic | place: Arctic Ocean...
CTTGGCTTATTATCAATATCGATTCTTTATCTGACAATGTTGTTTGGGGGATATCTGCTTCAATAACTATTGCGATTATTGGATTCCTTGGATGTCAAGTTGACAGCGTTCTAGGAGCAGTACTTGAAAATAGAGGCTACCTCACTAAGGGCTCTGTTAATGCGTTAGCAATTTCATTTGGAATGATCGCTATGGCCACATTCCTAGAATACTCTCCAATTTGAATCAAATATTACTAGACCCCTTTAGGGGTCTTAATTAGATATATCCCAATCTTAACCATTCTGAAAATATTGAGGCATCGGTTTCTTGAACTCATGACAGTTGCCATGAGTCATGCGCAAGCAGATTGTGGCCTTACTACTACTCGCATTGGTGAGTACTGTTAGCCTTGCAAGCGCAATTGAAATACAAAAAGATGTAAAATATGAACCTGGGTTCGTTGAATGGGAACTTGCCCAAGAGGAACATCTATTCGTTGAAGGACTAAATGTTGGAGAAGCAGTTCTGCAAAGAGCCCGCCCAGATGCTGCAGTTGGTAGTTTTACTACCGACATCACCAATGGGCCAGTCACTGTTTTCAACCTTGATAGTGAACCAATTCAAACCCCTCTTAACAGCAATATCACCATGCAAGTTTATTTTTCAGTAACAATTGATGCATCATCAGCCAATACTTGTAAATCAAATCTAAATCCCTTAAGTGATTCCTCAACCACGTTATTTTATGTTGTTAGTGTCGGTGGAAATGTAATCTATGAATCAACTGTAAATGCAGTTGTTGATGTTACAACAGATAATGCGGCAATGCCATTTGAGGGTGAAGTCAAAAATCTAATTCTCAATATGTCTAAAGGTGATGTTTTCACATTAGACCTGCAAATAGAACATAATTGCATTGGAACTAGAGCAAATGTTCATTGGGGCGGTTTTGAACAGAATAGCGGCGGAATCGTGATGATGGGAACATTAAGTGAGCCCACTGCATCGGTATACGTTGACCAACAACACAGGGCTCACATCGAATTTGAACCAACTTTAGCATGGGGCGAATTCGATGTTTCTGAAGTCGGCTGGGAAATTTGGGGACCTTTAGCATCGGATGAAAAGTATGTCAATGATGCTGACCTATTAGTAGAAACATCTTCAACAAATGTTATGATGAAAAGAGATTTGGGAGACAATCGTACTGTTTGGGTTTGGGCTGCTTCTGAAAAAGTTCCTAATGGAGATTCAAATGTCCAAATCTGTGTAAACCAAATCGGTGGAGATCTTAACGAGGATTGTCATGCATATGGAATAATTCGTTTTGAAGTTTTGCAACCGGATGAAGGCTTTGCAAACGCTGCAATATGGCTTTCACTGACAACATTCCTTTCTTTCATTGGATATTTCGCCTTCCTATTCCGTAGTGGAATTGTACTTCCCCCTCCAATATTGGGTGCAATGTTTGTTTTGACGCTACTATTCATTCCTACAGCATTTGATCAAATCGATTTAGGTGCTGAGAATATTCAACAGGATTCTAGAATCGTGGACCGAACATTGCAAAACACAGCAGGTGAGGAATATTCAATATCCCAGTTAATGGAAGGCAAGGATGCAGTCATTGTTGGCGTAATACTACCGGGTTCTGTCAATGCTCAAGACCAAGCTGCTGAATTCAATTACACATTAGGAAAGATGCCTGAACGAATTTCTATCGTTCAGATCGTTGCTGGACCTGATGCTACGATGCGAGATGTCACATTTTATGAAAATCAATTAAATGCATCATGGCCGATATTATATGATCAAGATAATTTGCTGACTTCAAGTTTCCCTTCAGGTGTGGCTGATGCAGTATTCGTGATTGACCCATCAATGCACATTGCCTATTCAACAGCATCATCTGCCGGCTCAAAGGAATATACAGATGCCATAGATACCATCGATAATGGTGGCTCTCACGGGATTGCAACTTACTTATCCCTAATATTTGGCCCAGGCTTATTCCTGCTACTACTTGCACTACCTAGGTCTAATTGGGAGCCTCCGGAACAAGCGATTGCTCCAGGACTATTGTGGCTCAGCACAATTGTTTCAGGTGCTGCTGCAATTTTGACAATCAACCTAGTTCCACTGATTGTAACTATTTTACCAATATCTAGTAATATCAACTTCTACCTCAATATTTTGATGTTCATTTGGATGTTTGAAATGAGTTTCTTCGCCGCAAAGAATGGTAGCCCTTACGAAGTAAAAATAATTGCAAAACAAATTCATCGATTAATGCCCGATAGTTTCTCCAACTGGAGAGAACTTGAGGATATGGAGCGCGATGTACTAATCGGTGCATGGCTAGGATGGTTTGGATGGTTATCTTTCCCCTCTCTCATTCAACAAGGTGTAGGTGCTAGCCTCTTGAGTGGTGGTTTTGGTATAGCCTATGGAATAGGGTTCTTACTAGGAATCGTATTAGTGGGTGGATTGACTGGTTTATGTTTACGCTGGATGGCAGCAATAGGCGGCCCATTTTCACGCTTATTCGGCAAGTTCGGTTCAGAAGTATTTGCTGAATTTATTGGATGGTGTGTTGTGCCTGTATCGCTATGGGCACTTGTGAACTCAATTATTGCTGCTAATCGTTTCGGTTTACTTTGAACAAACTAGTGTATTATACAGGTTGACTACAGAGCATATGGATTATGGAATACCACAAAGTGTGGAGTAAGAGCAGAAGAGAGTTATTTCTTGCGTGCCCACGCTGGTGGGTAATTAGATATGGACTTAATCAAGCAAATTGGGGTCAATCTAAATCAAGAGAATGGCATTCTATGAGCGATATTCGCTCACATTGGGATTTAATGCTACGCTCATGCAAACAGACCATTTTTGAGCGACTGGAAGACCTTCAGATGAATATTGAATGGTCGCCATTATTTATTGAAAGAAAAATAAGAGAAAATCTTAGTGAAAAAATATCTCATCAGCAAAAGATTTTGTCTATACATGAAGTAATTGGCACAAAAACAGCAATTGATGAGAATCTAAAACTAGAAGATGTCGACATTGAATATTTGGTTAAACACTCTATGAAAAGAATTACCACTCTCTGGAATAATGATTTTATTCAAGCCCTTGTTAGTAGATTTCACAAGCAATGGATGGTTTTTGAAAGAATCGAACGTAGTTCTGTAAATGGAATAGATCTCTATTGCTGTCCCGATATAGCAGTAAAAATTCAAAATCATTGGCATTTGATTCGAATAGATATGCAAGGCAAGAAGGATTCATCTTTTGGAGAATTAGAAGCGATGGCAATGGTTTCATGGATAAGAGGGAAACATAATTTCCCAATTTTAGCAAATAAATATACCATTAGAGTAATTGCTTGGCGTAACGGTTTTTGGAATCAGCAGCGCATCACCTCAAGTAATGACAAACTTACCCAATCTAATTATCTAATTGAATCTGATATTAATCAGATGCAAAAAATGTTATCAAAACTAGGATTGGAGAACTCATTTAGCGAAATACCCTTGGCCAAGAAGTCATCAACATGCCGTAAATGTGCATTAAGAGAGTCATGCCCAGGAGGTCGTAACCTCAGTTCTGGAATAATGCAACAAAGTGTATTGGAACTAGCCGAGTTCACTAAAAAGGGAAACTCAAAAATTGCTTACTAAATCAGCTAAGACTGAATCAACATCATTTGCTTTGGTAACTCCACTGGCAAGAAGCACTCCTTCTGCACCTAATTTAATTGCCATAGCAACATCTTCTCCATTCTTTACACCGGCTCCACATAAAATCCTAACATTAGGATTTACTGACTTCACTGCTGCAACAGTGTCGGAAACAATAGATGGATCTGCTGATGTTACAGAGATATCCCCGCCAATCAATTCTGGTGGTTCAACTGCGATGAATGTTGGACCCAATGCTGCAAGAGCTTTTGCTTCTTCAACATCGGCTGCACAGGCACAAATTGGAAAGTTATCTGGAAGAATCTTCATCAACTCCTCGACATGAGATAATGGTACTTTGTGTTCTGCATGATTGATTATTACTCCCACTGCGCCTCTTTCAATCGCATTACCCACTTCAAGCCATCCAGTAAAACTACCATTTCCTGCACAATCAAGGTGCTGTGCCCAAACTTCTAAGTCGGGGTTTTCGTTTGTAACCGAATCTAAATCAAATGCTGAAACAACTGCAACCATTCTATAAGATTGTGAAATCTGTTTTGCCATTGCAGAGGCTAGTGCATTGGCTTGAAAGCCACTTGCTGAAGCATAAGTCTTGAAATTTACAACAACTAAAGGAACGCTCATAGTGTTGCCAAAACGCAATATCACTTGAGGGCTTTCATCAAATACTATGCAAGAGTGGAGTTAATCCAATTGTTGTGAAAGCCATTTTCCACCAATTTGATTAGTTTCAGGAGGAATTACAGAATTGTGATCTACAACTACTCCCTCTAGGTTACAATTATTTCCAATCGTTGCATTACGTCCGATTAGACATGAAGATAATACTGAGTTATCACCAACTAATGAGCCTGATAATATCGTGCTTTCAATTACTTCACTTTTGCCAATACCAACATTACCTTCGACCATAGAACCAACTACTCTCGCACCTTCTGTGACCTTGGCCATCGGATTAGAGAACCATGAACCTCCACATACTTCTCCACTGCTAAACCTCTTCTTACGTATGCATTCTTGCACACCTTCTGACCATGATTCTGGCGTTCCTGCATCGACAAAATATCCATCAAATTGCAGACCATTCAACTTACCTTCCGTAGCGAGAACTGGAAATACATCTCTTTCTATAGAGTGCTTGCCATCATGCATGAAATCAAAAATATCATCTTCTAAAATATAAGACCCGGCATTAATTAAATTACTAAATACCTCTTCTTTTTTAGGCTTCTCTTTGAATTGAGTTATTCTTGAATCTTCATCTAATCCAACTATTCCAAAACGAGTTGGATCTTCCACTTCCCAAAGTGCTAGTGTACCGATACCGCCATTTATTTTATGCAGTTCAATCATTGGAGTGACATCCAATGAAGAAACAATATCGCCATTGAAGCAAGCAAATGTCCCACTGACGATATCTGAACAATTTGCAAGTGCGCCACCAGTCCCAAGCGGTTCATCTTCGGGAATTATAGTTACATCAAAGTCTACATCTGCATCTGCAAAATATTGCCTAATCATATCAATTTTATATCCACCAGCAACAATAACTTCGTCCACCAAATCACTTGGCACACCTTCAACCACTCTTTCAAGCAGTGTTTTATCGAGCATCGGCAATAATGGTTTAGGAATTTGGTTGGTCCAAGGTCGCAATCTCGAGCCAACTCCTCCTGCCAAAACAACTACCTGCATGGCATTGCCTCAATGCTTTAACCTATCAATAAACCCCATTCACGCTCTGCATAAATGTCATTGCCGAATCAAAGTATTCAAAGACGGCCTACAATTGGCATTGCTTGGAGAGAGTCATGAATATCCACGAGTACCAAGGCAAAGCAATGCTAAGAGAGTTCGGAGTACCTGTATTAGAAGGCGTACATTGTACTTCAGTAGAACAAGCGCTAGCCGCTTACGACAATCTCAATTCGAAGGTTGTAGCAGTAAAGTCTCAGATTCATGCTGGTGGAAGAGGAAAAGGGACACTGTATGATCCTCAAACACGAGAGGAAGTAATGCAAGGTGGAGTGAAGATTGCATTTTCAAGAGATGAAGTTGAAACATATTCGACAAATATTTTAGGCAATATCCTCAACACTATTCAAACTGGGGATGAAGGAAAGGTTGTAAAGAACCTATATATTGAATCCGGATGTGATATCGCTCACGAATATTACCTCGCATTACTAGTTGACAGAGATAACAAATCTGTACTCATTATGGCTTCGACTGAAGGTGGAGTAGATATTGAGCATGTAGCCGAACACACACCTGAAAAAATTCACAAAGTCATAATAGATGTTAATGCCGGATTATTGGGATTCCAAAAGAGAGACTTAGGACTTGCACTCGGATTATCAGGGATGTCCCTGAGGTCTTTCGGAAAGTCATTGGGTGCGATGTACGAAATGTTCGTTAGCCAAGATTGCGCAATGGTAGAAATTAACCCACTGGTTAAATCCAAGAGTGATGAGATAATTGCTCTTGATGCAAAGATTTCATTTGATGAAAATGCCGAGTTTAGACACAAGAACTGGTCTCAATTGCGCGATTTGTCAGAAGAAGAAGATGTTGAAATACGTGCTAAAGAAACTGGATTATCATATGTCAAACTAGATGGGAATATTGGATGTTTAGTAAATGGTGCAGGATTGGCAATGGCTACAATGGATGTCATCAAGTTGTATGGCGGAGAGCCTGCAAACTTCCTTGATGTCGGTGGTGGCGCTGATGAAGAACAGGTCAAGATAGCATTCTCAATGATTATGGAAGACCCAAATGTCAAAGGAATATTAGTCAATATTTTTGGTGGAATTATGCGTTGTGATATTATTGCTCGCGGAGTAATAGCTGCTACAGAAGCATTGTCACTAGAAGTACCCTTAGTAGTCCGTCTCGCAGGTACAAATGTAGAGCAAGGCAAGGAGATATTAGCAGCGTCTGAGTTGAATATTCATTCTGCTAATGACCTAGCAGAAGGCGCTCAGATGATTGTATCTCTAATCGGAGGTGATGAGTGATGGCAATATGGATTGAAGAAGATGCAAAGGTACTAGTTCAAGGAATTACAGGAAAGCAAGGTCATTTCCATGCTGGAAAAATGGTTGAATATGGTACAAATATTGTTGGCGGTTGCACTCCTGGAAAAGGTGGACAAACTGTTGAATTAGAAGGAAAGGATTTTCCGGTTTGGGATTCAATGACCGAAGCGATAACAGCAACTGATGCTGATGCTACAGTTATTTACGTACCTCCTCCTTTTGCTGCAGAAGCAATTATGGAGGCTGCGGAAGCCTTTGATTCGGTCAAAGGAGAAGGGATAGTAATTTGTATTACAGAAGGGATTCCAACTCTAGATATGGTCAAAGCGGTTGCATATGTTGACAATCGACCTGGCGTTAGGTTGATCGGGCCAAATTGCCCGGGTATTATTACCCCAGGTGAAACCGGCGGAGCAAAAATAGGAATTATGCCTGGCCACATCCATGCCAAAGGAAGAATTGGAATTGTTTCAAAGTCTGGAACATTAACTTACGAAGCGGTTGCACAAACAATGAGTATCAATGAGGGTCAATCGACCTGTATTGGAATTGGTGGTGACCCTGTTAACGGAACTGGATTCATTGAATGTCTTGCTGCATTTCAGAACGACCCACAAACTGCTGCAATTGTAATGATTGGTGAAATTGGTGGTAATGCAGAACAAGAAGCTGCCGCCTTTGCTGCAGAAAATGTTACCAAACCTATTGTCGGATTCGTAGCAGGTGCTACCGCACCTCCTGGGAAGAGAATGGGCCACGCAGGAGCAATCATTTCTGGTGGGAAGGGAACTGCTGAAGAAAAATTCGAGGCGTTCAAGAAAGCGGGCATTGCATGTGCAAATGATCCAAGTGAAATTGGTTCTGTTCTTCTTCAAGCATTGAAGGATGCTGGACTACGCTGAAACATCCTCAATTAAAAATTGATTAGAAATATGATTGTGATTTTGAATCACATATCATCTTGGCGGGCTGCGCTTAGGACCTTTAGGACCACCCTTTGGAGGGCCGCCCGATTTACTAGAACCTGGTGGACCGCCTGACTTCTTTGGAGGCCCGCCCGATTTACTAGGACCTGGTGGACCACCTGACTTCTTTGGAGGCCCGCCCGATTTACTAGGACCTGGTGGACCGCCTGACTTCTTTGGACCTGATGGACCGCCGGATTTGCTTGGCCCTGGTGGACCGCCTGACTTCTTTGACCCTGGTGGACCTCCTGACTTCTTTGGCCCTGGTGGACCGCCTGACTTCTTTGGCCCAGGTGGACCGCCTGACTTCTTTGGCCCAGGTGGACCGCCGGATTTGCTTGGCCCAGGTGGACCTTTGGATTTAGGAGCACTCGGTTCGGCGTCTTCATCTTCAAACATTGCACCACAATGTGGGCATTCATTATCACTTTCTTTGACCAGACCATCACAAATTTCGCAGGCGAACATTTCCTCTTCGACAACTTCTTCTGACCCTTCTCCAATGAGTTTCTCGATCTCACCTTCCTTGGAGCAAAATAAGCTAATATTTGCAGAATAATTATATCCCTTCAATGCTAATTCTGTTTGTATTGAATGTTCAAAGGCTTGTGCTAAGTCTTCAGGAGTATCCAAAACACGACCATCGTCAACATAGGTTACTGTGACATTTAGTTGGTCACCCTCTGCACTTGATTGAGGAGTTTCAACTGCAACACCTCTCTTTCTAGCAACCCTTCTAACAGCAACTTCACATATTCTTCGTAGTAAAGCTTCACTTGGACCATCAACTACAGTTTGCCCCATAGCACCTGCCATTACATTTGCAGCCGGGTTTACTTGTTCCTGGCGGAGATGTGCGGGTAGTTCAGCTCCTAGATTGGCCAAAACATTTGTTGCCGAAGACTGGTTCATGTTTAACCACTGACTACGACGTTCATCTTTCATTGCTCTTTCAGCCTCAGCTAATTGATTTACCATCCGATCAGTCGGTGAATTACTTGGATTATCACCGATGGTAGAACCCACAACTTCGTTTTCATCTATAGACCGATTTGGCATTGCACCACTACCTAGACTCTGCCCCTCATGGTTAGAGGGGATGTTGCTTCGATTCAATGGTGGGAAATCAGACTGTTGTTGCGGAAATTGTTGGTTCTGTGGAGGGAATTGCTGGTTTTGTGGAGGGAATTGTTGGTTCTGTGGAGGAAATTGTTGGTTCTGAGGAGGGAATTGTTGGTTTTGTGGAGGGAATTGTTGGTTCTGTGGGGGGAATTGTTGGTTCTGTGGAGGGAATTGTTGGTCTTGAGGAATCTCCTGTTGCGGTAACATACCTGGAGGCGTATTTTGTGGATTTTGGATACCTTGTGCAATTTGTTGCATTATATCAGTTGGAATATTTCCAGTAGCACCAGATTGTTCATCACGTTGTTGACGTACCGCTTCTCCAGAAACTACGCCGAAAGAACGACCACCTGAAACTTCCTGCCCACCTAGTCCAACTGTGTTGTGTGAAGTAAATCCACCAGCACGAGACATCTCTTGCCTAGCACCACATTCAGAACAAAAAATACTGTCATCGGGGATGACTTCAACACATGAACCACATTCCATCGCAACGCCACCCCTTAGCCTTGCCTTGCGCAACCCTCAATAAAGGATTGTGTAGTAACTCTAGAATAATAAGCAAATTTTGGATAAATGATAATTTTCAAGAGCCTTTTCGGCTTGGTGGGTGCAATTCAATTTAGCAGCATAATAGCGCCAATAAATGCCAATGTTCAATTCAAATAACCACCCGCCTTGACTTATGGATGAAGGGCATGTCATCGTCATTGGTGGCGGACTTGCGGGGATTTCTGCCGCTCTTGCATGCAGTGATGCTGGACGCAAGGTCACTCTCATTGAAGCGAGAAGCCATTTGGGAGGCAGGGTTAGCAGTGTTAAACACCCGAGACAAGATTGGCAACTAGATAATTGCCAACATGCTTGTTTTAGAGTATATGACCGCTTTTTACAACTAATGGGGAGGGCAAATGCTCAACAATCAATCAAATTACAAGCCAATACCCACTTGCCATTTGCACTACCAGAAAAAAAAGTATTTTCTGCATTAACTACAGGCCGACTTTCCCCTCCGAATCACATGATGGGTTCTATGCTGTCATTCCCATTTTTATCAATGCGTGATAAATTGGCAATGCGTAAGGCTGTGAAAGCACTTTCTTCGATGGATAATCAACAGATGTGGCAATTGGATGACACTTTATTCATTGATTGGTTAAGACAAAATGGACAAACTGAGAGAGCGATTGATCGGTTTTGGGCATTCTTTGTACTTGCTGCATTGAACATTAGTATTCAAGAAGCAAGTGCTGCACAGGCATGTATGCTATTCAAAAATGGTTTATTTGGGGCTGCAGATGCTTTTGACGTTGGTGCTTTTACATCAGACCTATCCGATTCTATTGAACCTGCATTAAGTTCTGCCCTTGAACAAGCAGGTGTCAAGATAATCAGAAATTCAACAGTAAAGGCTGTGGTTATTGAAAATAATGTTTTTACTTCTGTTAAATTGAAGGATGATATTTTGCAATGTAGCGATGTAATCTTCGCCACCCCACACCACATCACCGCCAGAATTCTAGAAAATAGTGTCACCAAATCGGAGATACCAGTTTTAGAAGAAATGGGTTCTAAAATTGACAAATTATGCACGGATATAGGTCGCATAGAATACCGCTCACTCATCGGCATACACTCATTCTATAGAGGAAATAGAGTTCCGAAAGATTTTACATTCGCAGTAATGGTAGATCAGCCCTTAATACAAATGGTATTCAATAGAAATTCAGAATTATCCAGCCCAATTGAAGAAGGAGTTCAATGGGTCACTGTACCTGTTAGTGCTGCTGACGAATATTTGAAAATGGAAGATGAAGAAATATTAAAACAATTGGATAAAGTTTTACTTCAATTATGGCCGGAAAATGCCGATATTGAAAGAATTGAACACCTGATAGTAAGAACACCAAAGGCCACATTCGCCCCAACCCCCGGTAGTGCCGAATTACGACCAAACGCTTCATTTTTGGGCAATAATATTGCAATCGCTGGATGCTGGACTAAAACTAATTGGCCCAGCACTATGGAAGGTGCAGTTCGTTCTGGCCTCAATGCAGCAGCGCATATTCTAGAGATTGAATGGGATAGTGACAAACCTTGGCAACAATGGCCACTGCGTCCACAGAGGGGCGATGCAGAATGGCCTACTTGGTGAGTAAATAGCGATGATGGAGGAGAGATGATGGGAGAGAAGTTCACTTGGGGCATACACACTATTGATGGAGAAAATATTCATCTTGCTGGATGGGATACTCATACAGACATAGATTCCGCGCAGCAATATTGCACTGCAATAGCCAAGGCACATTATGAGAATTTTCTCATCACCAATTATTTCACACCTAAGCACATCCGGCAACATATAGAAAATATCTATGCTTTTTGTAGATATGCTGATGATTTAGGAGATGAAGCACCGTTTGAGAGAGAGGGGAGAATTGCATTGCTTGAAACTTGGCAAAGCGATTTGGAAGAAGCTGCAAAAGATGATTGGGGTGGCAATCCGAGGCATCCGATATTGCTAGCAGTTGCTCATACTTCAAAAGAATTTAATATTCCTCTGAAGCCATATGTGGACCTAATTCAAGCATTCAAACTCGACCAAATAAAAACCACTTATTCAAATTTTGAGGAGTTGAGAGAATATTGTATTTTATCAGCAGATCCTGTTGGTCATTTATTCCTCTACGTATACGGCCATGATGATGAAAACCTAAGAAGAATTAGTGATTATACTTGTACTGCCCTTCAGTTGGCCAATCACTGGCAAGATGTTGCAAGAGATTTAGACCAGAATCGTTCGTATTTCCCAATTGAAACAATGGAGATGTTTGGTTATACTCCACAAGATTATCAGAATAGAGTATATGATGAACGCTGGTGCTCAATGATGAAGCATGAAGTTGATAGAGCGCAGAAGTGGTTCGATGACGGTAAGCAATTATGGGATTTAGTTGACCCCCATTTAGCGGTTGACCTACGCATGTTCACATTTGGTGGAGAGGCGATTTTGAACTCAATTAGAAAGCAGAAATACAATACTTGGAAAAAGCGCCCTAGAGTAAGTAAATTCAGTCAATTAAAACTATTTTTTACCGCCAGAAAGGATTGGAAAAAGGTCCAGAAGATGCAAAATAAATCAAACTAATTTGCAAATAACAACTTTGTAAGTTTTTGCTTACATAAAAAAATTATGCGCTTCTAAACAGCTATCAAAATTAATTTGTAATGAGAAAAATTGGCCATTTAGGGGATGACCTCAAAAAGGGTGGACGATAAGGACTGTACGGTCAAGATGCTAGAACGCCGCAAACCTTTGGATTTACTCTTCCCTCTAAAGGGTGGAGCGACTTCAAATAATTCAGCGGGTGATAGAAAACAATTGACAACTCTTGACAGACTTAGAGCTGGTGTAACATTAGCCAGAGATACTGTCAAAGCAGTAAGCGTAACTGCGATGGAAGCAATCCGTGAAGGTGCCACTTACATCGGAATAGTTGGTGAGGCTGATGAATTAGTAGATCCATTTTCACATCTAGATGCACCTATTTGGTCAAAAAGACCTCCTGTTGAGTTATTGAAGCTAGCATACCGCTACTGTGAAGAATTGACCATGCGAGAGGCTGGTAATTTTTACCACTCCTTCAAATATTTACCAGATGAACAAAGATCTGCAATGTGTGCAGTCTATGCATTCTGTCGAAGAGCAGATGATATTGCAGACGGTGATTGGGCAGACAAGTTTCCAGGCGGAAAGGGTGAAACTGACCCTGAGGCAGTTGCATATAGAGAACAATTAGAACGTTTACAACAACAAGGAACAATTCTTGACCAAGAGGCATACCTGAACAAGATCACACAACTATTCTTCTTCCGAAAGAAGTTATCAACCGCATATACTGATGTCTACTCAACAGACCCTGTATTCCTGGCATTGAAAGATACAATAAACCGCTATTCTATTCCTCGTACTGTCTTTGATGATTTGATTTCAGGAATGGAAGATGACCTTTACAATAACAGATACAGAACATTTGATGAATTATATGTTTATTGCTATCGAGTCGCATCTGTTGTTGGACTTATGTGCATTGAGATATATGGATACGAAGACCCAGCGGCAAAGAAGTATGCAGAGTCTTGGGGAATATTCATGCAACTAACAAACGTTCTACGTGATGTTGGAGAAGATATTGCAAGGGATAGAGTCTACCTACCACTAAACGAATTAGAAGCCAATGGCCTAAATGAATCTGAATTGGATGGTAAGGTCGTACTAAATATGAATTGGGAATCATATTGTGCAGCATATGCAAAGAGGGCAAGAACATACTTGGATGAAGCAAGGCTACTACTTCCGCTTCTCCCAAGAAGAACACGATATTCCCCTGCCGCAATGATCGCTTTCTATGACAAGATACTTCACCAAATAGAAAAACAGCAAGGTGATGTATTCTCTAAAAGAGTAAAATTGAACAAGGTTCAGAAGATTTCTCTTGCTGCGGCTGTATATATCCGCCATAGAATACTCCCTGAATTCCTCAATCCAATTTGGACTGGACTTTCAAAACTAGGACTACTGCCAGCAGTATGATTAATTTGTTGAGTCTGCAATAGATTCTATTAGACGCTCTAATAATTTTAGAGCGTATTATACCTTTACATCTAATTCGATGGTAGAATGTTAGCACCAATACTGGGGCTTATTCTGGTGACAAATTCAAATAGTTCTTGTAAATGCTTGAATACCAGTAATATGCTTACCTATAATCAAATTGTGAATGTCATGTGTACCTTCGTAAGTCTTTACTGACTCAAGGTTGGCCATGTGCCTCATGATAGGATATTCATCAAGGATTCCATTTGCCCCGTGCATGTCACGAGCCATTCTAGCAATATCCAAAGCGATGTCGACATTGTTCATCTTAGCCAGCGAGATTTGTTCTGGAATCCATGTTCCAGCATCCTTCTTCTTACCCAGATGATAAGCCAGTAATTGTCCCTTGGTAATTTCTCTTAGCATCCAAGCTAATTTGTTTTGAACCAATTGGTATGATGCGATTGGATGGTCAAATTGAATACGAGATAGAGTGTAAGTTTTTGCTGAGTGGAAACACGCCATAGCAGCACCTAACGCCCCCCATGAGATTCCAAACCTTGCATTATTCAAACAAGAAAACGGTCCACGAAGGCCCTTCACACCAGGTAAGATACGATCTTTAGGGATTTTACAATCTTGGAATACTAATTCACTTGTAACACTTGCTCGCAAAGAATACTTCCCTTTCATTTCAGGGGCGCTAAAACCTTCATCGCCTTTCTCAACGATGAAACCACGAATTACTCCATCTAATTTTGCCCAAACAATTGCGACTTGTGCAATTGTTCCATTGGTAATCCACATCTTTGCTCCGTTTAGTAAATAATGGTCGCCTTTATCTTCTGCCTTAGTGATCATATCACCCGGGTTTGAACCATAGTCTGGCTCAGTCAAGCCAAAGCAACCAATCCATTCTCCACTTGTCAATTTTGGTAAATAGTAATTCTTCTGTTCCTCTGTACCGAAATCCCAAATTGGATACATTGCTAATGAACCTTGAACCGAAGCAAAGGAACGTAGTCCTGAATCTCCTCTTTCAAGTTCTTGACAAATTAAACCATAGGCGACATAGGAAAGTCCTGGGCAATCATAACCCTTTAGCGGCGCACCTAGCACACCCATTTCACCAAGAGCAACACGCCATTCATCTGGGAATACCCCATCTTCACATGCTTTTTCGATATTTGGCAGGACTTCTTCATCCACCCAATTTCTAACCATGTCACGAATCATTATCTCTTCTTCGCTTAACAAACTTTCAATGTCGTAAAAATCAAGTCCCTCGTATGGCTCCACTACAATCACTCCTATTGAGAACGAATAACAACCGCTTCTTCAACATACCCCTTTCATAATCAAACAATAAACGTCACTTTCGATGATTATCCGATCTTTGCAATTCCTTCTTTTTCCAAATACGCTTTCTTCGCTCTGCATATTTTCTCTGCAAAAATGGACTATTCATGTAGATTAGACCAATAATGACTCCAGGCACAGATACTGCTACTGCAATCAAAATCATCATTGTCATAATACTATTATCGATTTCGACTGTAGCCGGTTGAAAAGCAATAATATTTCCATAATCAGTGATCATATAGCCATTTGATGGGCTATTTTCCCAAGTTAATTTTATGGCCCTTCCCGCCACCACTGCATCCCATTCCTCAACATCGGAATAAATAAGTTGAGCATATGCCTCACTTGTGATCGGTTGTTGCCTGACCAGACCAAATGGCGTGAGATGTATCAATGTAGATGAGTCAGAACCTCTTGAGACTCCGGTTAGATCTCCTTCAAGAGTTGTCAACATCATTGTTGGCTTCCCATAGGAGAGTGAAGAATCTTCGAAATTCAAGTGGATTGCCTTGGTTTTCAGCCCACTTGCAAATGCGACACATTCACTCAAAGTTGGGTCTGCACAATCTACTGCCATCCAAGTTTCACTGTTGGTGTTGCCCATCCAAGTCACATGGTGGTCCTTTCCAATTACTGCAATTCCGTCATTTAGAGTAACGACAACACAAATGTTGTTTGTTCTATGGCAAGCGATATCTCTCACCGGAGACGGTTTGTCATAACTTTCTAATTTCTCAAACCCAGAGCCTTCTGAAAATTTCCAAATGCTTCCATCAACTGCCCCAAAATAAGCATAATCACCTGAAGTTCTCCAAGCTACTGAAGTCATATCTAAGCCATTGACTGCTCCTGAACCATTGACATTGCTAATACTGTGGTCATATGTATCATATCTCAATGCCATGCCGCTCTCTCCAGTGATTAGTGCAGTATTTCCTCGAGGGTGCCATGCTACATCTTGAAATTCTTTTGAGGTACCGGCATTTAATTCAATATCCTTGCTTCTATCCAATGGCTTAATCGCTGAAATCCTATGTGCATAGCCATCTTTTCCAACTAGTAATACCGCCTCTCCATCCGGAGAAATTGAACCGGAATTGATTCCAATATCATTTTTCTCTAATGTGCTTGAAGAAGTTATTTGTATCACTGAACTTGGTTCAGCAACCACTATTGGCAATAGTAAAATTGCGAGGAAAATTGAGTAGATGATTTGCCCTCGCATGTACTTGCCACAAGCCAATCAATGAAAACTCCATCGTATCAGCAGATTACTGAAATAGACTGTGATTTTCAATGTTAATGACGGTGAGCCTTATGTCAAATGGACTTCTGCCATTGACTTATGGAACGATTTGCTGTAAAGCGTGGACTACAGAAAGAAATGGGCGGAAGCGCTGGATTGGCTAAAATTGCTACTGGCTATTTTGACGATGTTAATGCTGATGCGGAAGGTAAATTCACAGGTTCTTACGGAATATTGTTAATGGTATCTGGTCACTTTGATGAAGAAGGAAAACTAGCAGTTGATGTTTCTCAAATGAAAGGGGCAGAACTTGGTGATTTACTCGAATCCGATGGAGGAAGAGAAATCGCAATGGAATCCCGTAAGCGTTGGTCCACATTCTTGGACGAAGTCACCGGATATAATGCAAAGCAAAGAAGTGACAAGGCTAAGGAGAATGCTAAGAAGTTTTCAAAGGCTAAAGGCGCAATAAAAGTCGCTCAGAAGACTATGCAGATGTCGAAGAACTTGACTGCAGAGAAGGAAGAAAAAGTCACCTCCATGATCAATGAACTCCAGCAGATGATAGATGATGGAACCCCTCCAAGTGAAGGCAAAGTCAAGAAATTAAATGACATGTTTTAATCAACTATTAATTCTATAGAGCCGGCAATAAAGCGTGATGTGATAAAATGAATATTGAAACTATTCTATCACCTCATCTTGAAAAGTGCCCTCAGATTTCGCAACTAAGCGATGATAAGCGTCAGCAATTAGCATCTATTATTGGTTTTGTTGATGAGACTGTAGGAGTTGACCATTTAGTTAAATGTCTTACAGATGGAACTAGTATGGGTGGTGATGGAATCATTCGATGCTATGTTGGCTTTGAACCGAGTGGAAAAGCGCATATTGGCTGGAAAGTTCTTGCCCTTCAACTACGAAGAATGCTAGATTCCGGAACCAATGTAATGATTTTCTTAGCAGATTGGCACGCTTGGGTCAATGATAAGTTCAATGGCAATATGGAACACATTCAAACAACTGCAAGATATATGGAAGATACTTTTAGAGCATTGTTGAACCACCCTGAAGAAGGTGATGGAGCAGGACAACTAAGATTTGTTTGGGCATCAACAATAATGGATTCAGGTGAATATTGGGCTCGCGTATTAAGATGTTCAAAAGGCGCTACTTTGGCCATGGTGAGAAAAACATTCACAATAATGGGAAGAGATGAAGCCTCAAGTGATCATGACCTATCCAAATTCTATTATCCTGCTATGCAGGCAGCTGATATCTTTGAAATGAATATTGATATTGCAATCGGTGGAATGGACCAAAGAAAAGCGCACATGTTCATGAGAGATATGGCAAGTAAATGGAAATGGCAGAAACCTACTTGTTTGCATACTCCAATTATTTCCTCACTAAAGGCTACTGGCGTACGAATGGAATCCTTTGACCATAAAATGAGTAAGTCCGATCCATCCGGCGCTGTACTGGTCCACGATACACAAAAACAGTTACAAAAGAAATTCCGAAAGGCATACCTAGACCCTGAAGATGACCATTCACCCGTATACGAATTAGCACAATATATCGTACTACCCGAGTTTGGTGAAATCAAAGTGACTCCTGATCCAAGATATGGAGAAGAGAGTACTTGGACTGACCTAGAATCATTTAGAGCCGCCATAAAAGATGGAACATTACATCCATTTGATGCTAAAATGGGAGTTGCAAATGGTATATCAAGAGGCCTTCAATCCGTAGCTGACCACTTTGAAGCCAATCCACAATTATTAGAAACTGTTACAAAGATTACTAATTGATTAGTGTTCTTACTCTTCAAGTTCAATGCTCATTTCTGATGCATTGCTAACATTGAAAGGACTTTCTTCAATACTGTGAATATTTAATAGTATTATTCTTCTTGTGTCTTTGATGAAATCCCTATTTGGTAAATGGTCAACTGCAATCTCAGCATTGATTCTATGAATTGAACCTGTGACTAATTCGCCAACGTATTCATCGTTGATGACTCCGATGTATTTTTCATCTCCCAAGTTAATCAAATTACCATTGTCATCGATAGAGATTTGGCGTAAATTTAGATATTCAATATCTTCATAATAACAGTCCTCAACCATCAGTTTGATGTCTCTTGGTGGATAAGGTGGCAATTCACCTTTGTTTTTCGCAGCAAAAATATCTATACAACTAAAGCACATTTTGGGTGCTTCTCTCTCCCTAGCTAATCTTTGCTTTATTTCAGAACGATGCCCACATTCATTGCATTCATAAACTGCTCTTTTGATCCATCCAAGCGGCCCTCCCAATGGACTAATAATTACATCAAAGGTCAGCATTGCTGAACGGTGTCTCATCCTTAATTCATCGAGTGAAAAATGATGATTTTTGGAGAAGTTTACAACCCTTATTACCAAACGGGAATCATTTCCTTCCATCATTTGCTCTTTGAGAACCATATTTCCAATATCTAATGTCCACTCTGGTCTTGTATGGAATTCAGTTCTCAGTGTATCATTTAGGCAAATAAGTGAGTGTTCAACTTCTAATCCAAATACTCTTTCTTCAAGCCCGTTCAGCCTCTCAATTTCATCAGCATGGTTATTGGTGAAGAATAACCTCCATGCAGTTAGGACTTTTTTCATTCTTTGGTCTGGTTCAATGCCTTCTTCTTTCGCCATAGAACTTACTTGCGAGGGCCGAGGGCTTTCAATCATTGCGCAAAGAAATATAATTTATTCTTCGGTAAGGTTCATCAATCCGACTCAAGTCGGAGAACTACCCCCCTATGGTATAGAGGAGGAGTGACCCATTATGGCAAATATCGCAGTCCTCGTAAAGCAAGTCCCAGATACCAATGCTCGCATCGTCATTTCAGACGACCGAGTTGATTTATCCGCAGTCAAAATGGTCATGTCTCCGTATGATGAATTTGCGGTAGAAACGGCATTACAGCACCGTGAAGCAAGTGGTGGAGAAGTTACTGCAATTACAGTCGGTGGTGCTTCTGCTGACAAGGTACTAAAAGATGCAAAGGCAATCGGTGTCGACCATATTGTCCGTATTGATTGTGACTCATATTTAGATTCAAACTCTCTTCAGAGCATGATATCAAGCGTAATTAGTGAAATCGGCGCAGAAGTAGTCTATTGTGGAAAGGCTGCAGCCGATACTGGCGCTGGTTCAACTGGACCAGGTATTGCAGAACGCCTTGGTTGGGCAAGCGTATCAAATATCATTTCTGCAACGTTCTCAGACATAATTTCAGTAGTCGCTCCAGTACAAGGTGGTAATGCAAGAATCAGTGTTTCGCTCCCTGCTGTGATTTCATGCGACAAAGGTAATGTCAAGGTGAGAAAACCAAATGTCAAAGGAATCATGCAAGCCAAGAAAGCACAAGTTGATGTTAAATCTGCCAGCCCATCTTCTTCATCCATTAGTATTATTTCTCACAGTCTACCTCCTTCAAAGCCTGCTGGTAAAACATACGAAGGTGGAGCAGCAGCAGCTGAAGTTGCTCAACTTCTAAGAGATGAGGCAAACGTAATTTGAGGTGAATATCATGAGTCAAACAATTGTAATCGCAGAAATAGCAAAGGGTGCAATCCATCCAACAACCGCAGAACTAGTTACAGCAGCAAATGCACTTGGTTCCGCTCCAATCATCATAGTACCTTGTACCGATTCTACAATCGCAGACGCGGCTGGATCTATTCAAGGAATCTCCAAAGTCATTGCATTAAAATCCGATATATTCGCTGAATATGATGCATCTGGCTGGGCTACTGCAATCGATGCTGTTGCTCCTAGCGGGATAATTATCACTTCAGCCAACCCACAATCCAAGGATTTGGCTGCCCGACTTGCAGCCCGCAGAAATATTTCTGTAGTGCAAGATGTTGTCGCTATTGAAGGCGGTAATTTAGTATCGCCAATATACTCTGGAAAGGCAATGCAAACTGTTTCTCTTGCTGGAGATGCTGCAGTCAGTGTCCGAGCCAATATTTTTGCAGCATCCCCTCAAGGTGCTTCTGCTGATGTATCAGTTGTTGATGCTACAGGAGATATGGCTACTGCTGTTGAAGAGTTCTTGGCTAGAGCGAGTACTCGATTAGATGTTGCAGAAGCAAATATCATTATCTCTGGAGGAAGAGGAATGGGATCCCCTGATAATTTCTCTCATCTTGAGAAAATCGCTGATACAATCGGTGCTGCTGTCGGTGCATCACGTGCTGCTGTTGATACTTGGGAACCTATTTCTCACGCCATGCAGGTAGGACAAACTGGTAAAACTGTCAATCCGAACCTATACATCGCTGTCGGTATATCTGGTGCTATCCAACATCTTGCTGGAATGCGTTCTTCAAAATATATTGTTGCAATAAATAAAGATGCAGATGCTCCAATTTTCCAACATGCAGATTATGGAATCGTTGCAACTTGGGAAGAAGCTTTACCTGTCCTTCAAGCATCACTTTCTGCAATGATGAATTGATTCTAATCAGAGGTATTTCCCTCTAGTGTAGGCACCGCCATTAGCCGATAGTCCTACAAAGGGATTATTCATTTTCTCTTCACCAATAGTTGTCAATGGCCCATGTCCGGGATGAACGATTATTTCATCAGCAAGTGGCCATAATTTATCATGAATCGATTTTGAAAGTAAATCAAAGTCCCCACCTGTGTCAGGTAAATCAGTTCTACCAACAGAACCTGCAAACAGAGTATCACCAACAAAGATGTGATCTGCTTCCCCATCTATCAATAGTCTGAGACAACATCCTCCCAATGTATGCCCTGGCGTATGTAAAATTTCTAAATCAATGGAACCGAAACTCATCACTGAACCAGAAATTAACTTTTCATCTGCAACTGCTGGCGTGGGTATTTCAAATCCCCAACTTTGACCAGATGATTGAGCTAGTGATTGCAGGTAAGTATCATCTTCATGTAAGTACCATTTTACATTGTAATTATCTAGCAAGTCCGGTATATGGCCGCTATGGTCAAAATGTGCATGTGTATTCACTAATGCGACCACCTTTCTTTGGGGTAAATCACCACTAGAATATTCACCACGGCTAGGTCCTGTTGACCAATCTGGCCCTCTGCCTTGCCAATTTTCGATCCATGCAATCAGCCTCTCTGGCTCTGCTCCGCCATCGATAATTATCGTATCACCACTAGCCGTATCCGTGACCACTGAGCAGCGCATTTGTAGAGCACCGACAAAATAGTTTTCAATAAGTGGTTTTGAAACTGCCATAAATCTCCCTCCGGTACCATCTAAATTAGTTTGAGCCTTATTCAATGATGACAGAAACAACATCTGATGTCCAGTTTCCTTCCCCACTTTGAACTCTTAACTCAAAACTATGCCTGCCTATTGATAGTTTAACCTTGACTTTTCTTGATGTTGAAATCTCTTTTCCTGAAGATTCAATCCAAGACCAGTTAGTAATTCTGTTTTGAGGGTCAAATGAATCGCCACCATCTAGTAAAACAACGACAGTACCATCTTTTGTTGCTGAAATAACTTTGTCATCACCTGCGTCTGCTTGAGGTAATATCATTTCTTTAACAGTTTGACCAAGTTCACTTAATAAGTCATTTTCATCGAGCATAGCCATTGATTGAATGCTATCCTCAAATTCATCAAGTAATTGACTGGATTCTATTTCAGCCGTAGTAATATCAATATTCTTTACCTCGTGTTCAAGATCTTCCATAAGTCCATCAAATCCGATTTCAACATTATCATCCATCTGTTTTCGTTCTTTTTCAGTCAATAAATTGGCCACTGAATCATCTACTCTATAGATTTCATCCGCAGTTAATTGTGGAATGAGAGATTTCTCTTGATACCATAGACCAATATCAGATTTATCAATATCATATGCTTCTTCGTTCAAATCGATTAATCCTATTGGTTCTTCAGAGGTCCAATCATTTTGGTCTTCTCCGGCAAAAACAAGGAAATTATTTTTACTATCTGTACATACAAAATCAGGCATTCCTTGATGTTCGATTTGCCATTTGATGCCATCATTATCGACACCATATAGATAAAACCAACATGCGGCTACTACCAAATCACCACATGTTGTTAACGATTTGATTGGAAATTGTAAATTCGTTATTGTGGACAATTCATTTGAAGATGAAAGTTTACCGACATCACCATTGTCAAAGCCATACCATGTACCATCTTGATCACTTGCGATGCTAGTTAATCTAGCTCGTAAATCATGCCTTTGAATAAGTTGGTCACCTGACCATAACTCCATCTCCAATGCTTCTTCATCACCTGCTACAATTGCATATCCTTCTCTACCTATCATCACAAGACCTTGTGAAGTATAACCCATTGCAGTAATGGATTCTCCCAAATCCCCTCTACTTGGCCTAGTCCAAACCTCTTTGCCTTCCACCAAGCATCTGACAATACCATCTTCACTAGCGACTAGTAATTTTTGTTCTCTTCCAATTATCAAAGCACAATTATTTTGCACTGGGTTCTGGCAATAATCCTTTCCATGAAAACTTACTAAATGTACTCTGCCAATTGAATCTAATACAGCCAAATATTGCTCAAAACGAATTAAGGTTCTTCCACCCGCCCCAGTATCATATGTCCATTGCAAACGGCCATCATAGTCGAAACAGTGCAATCCTTCCATCTCATCAATAATGTATAGGCTATTGCCTCGCAGTATAATTTCGTTAACTTGCGATGGACCTTTTATTGTTGTAATAAGATTCAACTTGGTATCGGATAATTTTGCTAATTTAACAACACCCTCTGCTTCTGACCAAGCGACTTCATCTCCTACTGATGACATGCTAAGTGCGAAGACTCTGCTCTCAACCGCAGTAGGATGACATGTCAGCGTCTTTACCATAGCAACTTCACATACCTCATTGCTGAAAACCTCTCCGCAACAAAGTGCAGGATTTAATTCAAACATTTATCCAAGAGGTTAGATCTGGGTGGGATATATGGGTGCTCGGTTTTTCAATGTGATTAAGAAGTGCTATTTTCTCTTCTTCACTCCAACCACAGAGTGGTTCCAATGTTGAAAGAGGCGTTGTTTTTACGGCATCGGCGTGTTTTTCAACAAATGGTTCTGCCTGTTCAGTTGTCAATCCGAGTACACCCCATGCTGGGCGTTGATGTCTTTTTCCATTATCGTTATTTACACGTGTACGTAATCCGATGAATGGGTCAAACTTTGACAACATTGCAACCAACTCCTCATCACAGTCCAATACTGGAATTAATCTTGTACCTCTACGCATTATCAAAAATGCACCTAACATGTCATCTCTATTTTTTATTTGAATAAGAACATCTCCTTGAACTCCTGAAGGAAGACCTCCTGCACCCTGAATTCTCTTTTCAACTAAAGAGACTCTATCGTGTTCCATAATCAGTTTTACCCACATGTCTGGTTCGCGTAAATTAACGCTAAGTGAATCATCCCCTGCCTGTAATGCGGAACCCACTGCCGCAGAAAAAGACTGACTGTTCCACTGTTTGCTTTCACCGACGCGGCGAACTCTAACACCGAACGATCTCGCCTTTCCGACTTTTTCGTCTCTACTGAGGAAAGATTTTGCAACTTCACTTGGATTTAATTCATCACACAAAACTACAACTCTATCAAGTGCAGCAACACCGAATACGTGGCACAATAAATCTTCAACAACTGCAATAGGTGCACTTGAAGATATAATTTCTTGCTGGCGTATCAATTCGTGAATCATTGGAGTGTTAGAATTGATTGCTAATTGTTCCAAATTCCTTCTCAATACTTTTTGAAAAGCGCTACGAACTGGCTTAGACTTCAGTCCTAATTCTCCGAATCGAAGTATCCAAGAATTTTGTGTCAATGAAATCAACCTCATTCATCGTCATTGTGCATATCAATGACGTCATCTTCTTCTTGATTGTCCTGCTTTGCACCATCGTTTCTTGCATCATGTAATTGTTGCAAATATTCTGCGCTAATATCCCCGGTAACATAATCACCATTGAAACAAGAAGTATCAAATCGAGTTAACTTTACTTCACCAATATTTGTTGCTTCAACTAAATCTTCAAGAGTTTGGTAGAATAGTTTGTCACATCCTATTTTCTTACTGATCTCATCGATTGTTCGATCATTTGCGATGAATTCATTAACTGCTGGCATATCAATTCCGTAGACATTTGGATGTCGAACTGGAGGGGCTGCTGAAGCAAAATAGACCTTACTAGCACCGACTTCACGAGCCATTTCAATTATCTTGGCAGAGGTTGTACCTCTAACAATAGAGTCATCTACAAGTAAAACATTTTTACCTCTAAATTCTTGTTCAATTGCATTTAATTTACGACGGACTGATTTCTCTCTAAGAGCTTGACCTGGCATGATAAAAGTACGACCAACATAACGATTCTTTACAAATCCTTCTCGATATGGGACACCCAAAGTGTTGGCCATTTGAAGAGCAGAGATTCTACCTGAATCAGGAACTGGAATTACACAATCAATGTCATGATCTGGCCAAGACTCAAGAAGACGTTCTGCTAATTTTTTGCCTTGTGCCAAACGTGCTTGATAAACTGGAATACCATCAATAACTGAATCTGGCCTTGCAAAGTATACATGCTCAAAGATACATGGAGAGTGGAGTATATTTTCTGAACATTGCCTAGTGAATAAATGGCCGGAATTTGAGATGAAAACTGCCTCACCAGGTGCAACGTCACGGACGATTTCAAAACCAAGTGCAGTAATAGCAACTGATTCAGATGCTACTATCCATTCGGTTTCTCCATCTTGCTCTCTCTTACCAAAGATAAGTGGCCTGATTCCATTTGGATCTCTAAAAGCCAATAAACCATACCCCGATATAATGGAAACACAAGCATATCCACCTTTTGCAGAATTATGAACTCCAGAGACGGCACCGAATACTGATTCAATATCGATATGCTGCTCTCCACCAATGTTTAGACTATTAGTTCGAGAGTATAATTCAACAGCTAGAGAATTTAGCAACAATTCAGAATCACTATTGGTATTCATGTGGCGCATGTGAACATCTCTAAGATTAACCCTTAATTCTTCAGCGTTGCTTAGATTACCATTATGCGCTAAAGAAATCCCATATGGTGAATTAACATAGAAAGGTTGAGCCTCAGATCTTGATGATGAACCAGCCGTAGGGTATCTAACGTGTCCGATACCAGTGCTACCCTGTAGGCGTAACATATGTCGACTGTAAAAAATGTCAGAAACTAGGCCATTTGATTTTCTTAGGCGGAACTTACCTTGGTAGTCGGTCATGATACCCGCTGCATCTTGCCCTCTATGCTGAAGAACAGTCAATCCATCGTAAATCAGTTGATTTACATGTGTTCCTTGCCGGCCAACGACTCCAATAATACCACACATTGATGTTGCCCCTAGACAGACCAACAGAACCTTGCTTGTAGCCATTGCGCTTGGAGCGCTAACTAAAAAGAAAAATGATCAAGCTTTTGGACGGTGAGTTTTCTTGCTCCAAGAAAACTTTCGTATGCGAGCAGTCTCGCCATATCCGCATGATGCACATACAGACTTTTGCTTGTGATATGAGTTGCCACCGCAACGACGGCAACGAATGTGAGCAGTCTTTTGACGCTTACCTCTTGATGGAGTACCCTTAGACATAGAAACACCTTGACAGCCAGCCCACCAACCTCCTCCTTATGAAACCAACGGAACGAAACTGCCCCGGATAAAAGGTCATTGCGAACCTATTCTTCCTCGAACAGTTTACGCTTTGGCCTAGAGGTGATTGCCACAAAAGTACCCCCTAATGCAACTGCAACTGCAATGATTAATGCCACTAAAGACACTAATATACGAACAATATTGGAAAGGGCTTGCGCTCTAACAGAGCCATTTTCTTCCAATAATAAATCACCCTGAGACAATAACCACAAGGTGATGATTGAACCCAAAAAAGTTGCCATCATCATTCCAAATAATGGTGCTAATGGGCGGTGTCTTGAATCTGCATAGAAGAACATATTGATGAATAATAACCCTGCACTAAATGTGTAGCCAGTTATCAGTGCATTACCGAATCTTTTGAATGCTTGACTAGTAATGTCATCACCCATTAGCACTGCAATTATCATTAACAACAATGGTGGAGCACTAATTGCCATAATAATTATTTTCCAGGTCTTTGATACATCGCTCATTCTTGCTCACCTCCAATATGTTTGGAAACGATTGAAGAGGCTTGTGCTAATTCTTGTTGTGACGGTGCGTCTAAAGATTTTGTAGGCTCCAGATTGGATTCATAAATCCAGATCACTAAGGCAAACACAAGTATTGACAAACCAACACCCAAGCCTAATCCAAAGATATCAGAGATTGCGAGCCAAAAACTATCCCTAAAGATTTCAGCGCTGATATTAGGACCATCAAGAATCATCCCCAGGGCAGTTAGAGTGAATGTTAGAGACGATACAACCAACATAAAATTGGATTCTTGCTCCCTAGAATCCCCTAGGTACCTCAATGTAAATGCTGCGCCACTACTCAATCCAGTTGACAATAAAAGGAAGGTCGGCCAAAAAACCAACCAATAGGGATTGACTTCCCCATTCAACATTGGAGTCCAAGTCCACCAATGCATCCCCTCTAACCATACCAAACCCAAAAAGGTACAAGCAGCACCAACCTTTCTATCGGTAGAAGAGAGTTTTCCAACTTCCACATTTCCTGAAAAGGCTAACAAATAAATCCCTGTAACTAGGAGAGCACATGGCCCAATAATAGATCCGAGTAAATGTCCTGCTGCACTTGAAGGAGATTCTGGGACTGTCACTGGACTAAATAGAACCATTACAAATCCAACTACTGCAATTATTTTCGATAATCTCTTTATCAAATCAGACTTTGAGGAGAGAGCTGTACCCGTCCCAACCACTACTGCAATAGCCGGAAACCAGAACCACAATGCTGCCTGCATTAACGCATCCATACAGGGTGCTTAGGCCCCAACCTTATCAATAATGCCCGTCAAATCCCTTTCAGTGTGGCGTTTTAATAGCACTTACTATTGCGGTACGGCTAAATACCCGACCCTTGTGGGCGAGATGCTTAAGGTGTTCTTATGGTAAAAATGCCACGTCAAATAATGCGATACAGTCCATCTGCTGGTAAGCACACTCTGCATACCATTGAGCGTGTTAAGAAGAGACGCGCTTCTGAATTAAAGTGGGGTCAGCGCCGTTTCCGTAAGGTTATGGCAGGATACCGAGGTTTCCCTCGTCCAAAACCAGAAGGACGCGAGAAGCCAACTAAGAGAGTAAATATTCTATACCGCTGCACCGTAACTGGCAAGGCGCACTACGCTCCATGTCAGCGTGCAAAGAAGTTCGAATTAATCGATCGATGAGGTGAATATATATGACAAGTAATTTCCTAAAAGTCGCATGCCGTGACTGCAGCAATGAATCAACAATTTTCTCCCGTGCTACCTCTATCATCTCGTGTGATGTTTGTGGCGCAACACTAACCAGCCCATCTGGTGGAAAGTCCGACCTAGTTGGATGCAATATAGTAGAAACCCTGGAATGAGGAGGCTACCCTCCCATGAGCAAAGGAAATCTAACTGGCGGCCCTCAAGAAGGGGAGTTAGTCGTTGTAACTGTAAAAACTGTTAAACAAAATGGTTGTTATGTCGATTTTGATGAATTCAAAGACATAGAAGGTTTCATTTTCATTGGCGAGATTGCCAGTGGTTGGGTAAAGAACATTCGAGGCTTTGTTAGAGAAGGTCAAAGGCTAATCTGTAAAGTGATGCGCACCCGCAAAGATGGCACATCTCTAGAACTATCTCTCAAATCAGTTTCCGAAGAACGACGTCGTGGTCGTTTACAAGAATGGAAGAATGAAAAGAGAGCTCATCAATTGTTGAAGGTTATCGGCGAGAGAGTCAGTTGGAATGAAGCTGAAATTGCTGAAACCGCTGAAGAATTATCTGGATCATTTGAAACACTTTATGGATCTTTTGAAGAGGCTGCAATGAAGGAAGGTGCTTTGGTTGATGCTGGTTTTGAAGGAGATTGGATCAAAGTCTTCATTGAAGTGGCAATTGAGAACATCATCCCAGACTTTGTTGAAGTACGGGGAACAATCTCACTGAGTATTGACTCAGTTAATGGGATTGAAGTTATTCGTGAATCATTACTTGCTGCAGAGAATTTCTCCTCAGAAGTAGATGAGATTGAGATTTCATGCCACTACAATGGTGCACCACAATACAGAATTGAATTGAAAGCCCCAGACTTCAAGAGTGCAGAGTCTGCATGGGAAAATGCGACAAATGCTGCAATTGAATTAATGCAAAGTTCTGGTGGAGAAGCAAGAGCTTGGAGAGAGTGATAATTATGGCTAAACAATTACTACAACAATGCCTAGATTGCAATGCATGGTCATTGTCAACCACCTGCCCATCTTGCGGGAAAAATGCACAAGCCGCTGCACCCCTAAAGTGGTCACCTGAAGACCACCGAGCAGAACTTCGTCGTAAAATGTATAATGTTGAAGATTCTTCTTGGCCACAAAGCCTCCCAACTCTACCATCCTTGGAAGAGATGCGTGAATCTGCAGTAATCAAGGTAATTGATGAAGAAGAATAATTTTTATTAAGAAAATCGGCTTCCGATTTTAACTCTAATAATAGGGTGCTGTGGTTTGAATCAATGTCAAACATTATAACGCGTCGCGTTAGGATTGCTGATTCATGGTTCTAACTATTGAATGGAGAAACGGTAATACTGGCCTCCCAAACCATGATCTAATGCTAATTGCATTCCCAGGAGTAGGCAACGTTGGCAAGGCCGCTATCGATGCTGTCAACTCAGTTAACAAAGCAACACAAGTTGCTAGACTCTATGATACTTCATTACCACCTTTAGCATGTCTTGATGAAGACGGTTTATTGGTCCCCCCGCACTACACCCTGTCCTCTATAGAATCCACTACTGGAAAGGTAGTACTAACACTAACTGGCACAACACAACCAGTTGACCCCAATAGTCAAGGGTTGTTGGCGAATGATATCATGCGGTTTTTTATGAAACAAGGTGTCAAAGAATTAGTTGTAATGGCCGGTTTGGGAAGTGAACCATCTAGAAAGGAAACTTTCGTTGTTGCAAGTAATGCATCACACAGAATTGAATTAGAATCAAAAGGAATAGATGTTCGTAGAGATGAACCGAGTTCTGGAGCAATCGGTTTGACTGCTTTATTGGCTAGCAGCGGCCCTCTTTACGAAATAGATTCATGCTTAGCAATAGCGACAACTGTCGGTGCTAGTGGAGATGTTATGGCAAGTCAAAGATTACTTGATAAAATTGACAATTGGTTTGAGTTGGGAATCTCATTACCAAGTGATACCTCGGCAAATCTATTAGCAAAATTACAGAGTATGGCACCAGAAAAAGCACAGGACGTTATTGCAGAATTGACCGATTCGGCAGATGCTTTTTACAACTGATCGAGATCTCAACCGCCTGAAGATACCGTGGTGACAAGTAGAGTCACACCGCTGCTTAGAATAGTCGAATGGGGAAGAATTGTTCCTTCAAAACTAACAATTACTGTTGAAGGTAAAATATTCGCTTCAGTTAGTACTTGTCTAACCGTTTGACCAGGCTCAACTTCGATTTTTAAATCGTGGTCGCGTCCGTTTAAGTGCACCTGCATAGCGATTGGACAGTGCATCATCCTTATGACCGTCGCGTAGGAGCGGGCACATAGAGGCCAAGATCGCATAGCCCGGTATTGCGGTGGATTCGAAATCCACTGTTCCCTGAACACGGGAGTTCAAATCTCTCTCTTGGCGCCAACAACCGAGACTATATTCAATATAATCCTCAGTTGTTGGCTAAGTTTCGAACATAACCGATGAACAACGCTTGTTCTAAACTGGCGCCAATGAGATTTGAACTAGACGAGAACTGAACGCTTGTTAGCGCTTCAACTGTTCTCGGCGTAGTTCAGAAATCCTCTCTCTTGGCTATTTTTCGAACATAATCGATGAACAACGCTTGTTCGAAACTGGCGCCTATCTCTCTTTCAAATAAAGGAGATAGGCTCTTTTTGAAGGATAAATAGCGTTTGATAGTTTCAAAAAACTGGCGCCAATGACTGAAAATATAAGCGATGAGAATCTTCATTTATTGGCTAGTTTTCGAACATAATCGATGAACAACGCTTGTTCGAAACCGGCGCCTATAACGTCTTTGGAGAATAAAAATTACGAATCTTCCACCATCTGTGTAGCAAAATCATGCACAGTACAATTGAAACTACACGGAATAGGTTTTCTGATACTAGTGTGATTCGGTTTTCCGGGGAAAAAAACTCCGAATAGAACCAATCATAAATTGAAAATCCATTTCTTGAGAAAAGTGCATCTAGAATAATTAAATAATACAAACTATATATTCTAAATGAAATCCATTTATTCCATTTTTGGACATAGCCACAGCTTAACAAAGCAATTGCTAATATGGCAATTCCGCTGGAGGTGAGCAGAGATTCAATCGGATGAAAAATTAATCCAATCATCAGACCCAATGAGTAACTAACCGTCCATAAAATATCCTCAAAACCAATGTCCTGGTTTTCATCATATGAAAATTTAGGAATGGTAAATATCAAAACAATACCGAAGAATGCTGTAACAAATTTATCAAACAAAAATACGTAAACTACGGCTTCTGCAATATTCAATACTAGAGCGAAGCGAAGTATTAATGGCATTAAAGCAAATACTTTTTCAAATGACTCACCTGTAAAATGTGATTTACATTTAGAAAAAGAAAATAAGACTGTTGGAAAAATTACACTATAATATTTAATTTGCATAAAATAACTAAAATCACTCATTTCTGCCACAAAGGGGAAGATAATTGCAATAATTACTGTAATAGCAAATGTAGTGATTCTATACTTTTCAGCAATTGTTAAGAACAAAAAACAACCAAAAAGGTACAACGCAAATTCGAACATAAAATCACTATTCCATTTCACACTCTCTGTATATTCTCCTCAATTTATTGGTCGAAGGAATGTGAGAGTGTTCAGTGATAATCAATTCAGCTTTTCGCACATTTTTTTGTTTGAATAATTCTTCAAAACCGCTAAAGTCTAGTGGATCAAGATTAGTGGGTTGAAGGCCAATTTCTATTTTACTTCTAGATTTTTGAATCGCGTGATAGGCTTCGATTTTTGGATTTAATCTCATTACAGCTCGACGAATAAAATCTGGAACAATAGGCTCAAATTCATCTGAATTATTTTTCTGTAAATAGAATACATCATCTGAGCGACCCATTACTTGCGAAATCGCAGTTCTTGCATCACCACATTTGCAACCTTCTTTTTGTAGCACTAAAATATCGTTTTGTAGATATCTGATAATCGGTTGAGTGGTTCGCATAAAATCGGTTAATATTGGGTGGAAGAGTCCATTTTCCTCATCGACCCACTGTTTTCCAATGTGCATGATACTCTCATTGAGATGCAAAGTACCGAACTCACAGGTTGCGGCCATTTCTCCTTCAGTTGAAGTATAAAATTGATGAACAATTTGTGAGAAGTATTCGGATATTATTTTCTCATCTATCGGATCTAGTACTTCCGCTGCAGAAATAATCCGCTTAGGATTAATTTTACAATTATTGTCTGCTAGATAACGCAAAACACTGGGTGGAGCAATCAGTTCTGTTGGATTGGCTATTTCAACTTCCTTTTGCAATTGCTCCATCGGTTTCAGTAAATCAAAAAATGAAAACTTTATTCTTTTTGAGTTTATTTTTTCATAATTATTTGAATTTGCGCGTAAAAATAATGCAACATGATGTTTGCCTAAAATACTGCCACCTAGCCCCCTCGCCAGCATAAATCCTGCCCAATTACTACCTTCATTATCACTGACAACATGTACTCCTCTCGAACCACTTGTTCCTGACGAAAAACCAATGGAGACATCTGCAACTCGTGATGAAAAATCCCTTGTTATTTCTGCGCTCTTTGCAATACTATATGCCTCTTCTAAATCTAGATCTATAGTCAATAAGTTTTCAAGATTATCCATCATTAAAGCTTTGTTTACTAAGGGGAATTTCTGCCAGTCCTCATCACCAAGACCCTGCCAATGGTTTGCGTAAAATACTGAATTCTTCCGTACGAATTTTATGTGCTTAGCAACTCTTTTTCTTTGCCACTTTTCAATCTGGGCCCGAGATTTAAACTTCTTCGGAGTCCTCAGATACCTCCACAAAGTAAGCAACTTGTTACTCATATTATTTCCTCCAAACCTTCTTCAAAACTTTGTTTTGGAATCCATCCTAAAAACTTCTTAGCACCTGAAAGATCCATCACCATTCTCTTTGTTAATTGATTTACTGAATATGGAGTTAAATTTGGTTGAATAAGTCCTATACTTAGATGACCCATTACATTAATTGCATGTGATAAGACCTTTACTGGAAATTGAGGAATATGTTTTGCTTTGGCATTAGGATGTATGTTTTGTGCAATTTTCGACATCATGTAACCGGTCTCTAGTGGTTTGCCATTACTAATATTGTAGACTCTCCCTGTTGCCTTTACATCTGCATCAATTGCACATTCAACAGCATCTAGGAAATTACTCATACAAGTTACATCAACCAATGTTTTCCCATTTCCAATAACCAAATAGCGCTTAGAATTAATCAGTTTTTTTATTCTCGGTAGAACTGTTGTATCATTCTTGCCAAATACTGCCCTAGGTCTCAATCCAATCCACATACCCTTCGGGAAATCATTCAGTATTTCCTCAGCCCGATATTTACTCAGTGAGTATGGGTGTGAAGGGCGTTTGGATGGTAGTTTATCGCTATGGTCGTCAATTGGATTTGCTTTTTCAAAAACTGAGGATGAAGAAATTACAATTACGCGATTGACATTCATATTAAGAGCGCTTTGCATGACTGAACGAGTTCCTTCAACATTTGTTTTAGTGAATTTATTGTTTGATCCGAAAGGTGCTGCAAAAGCTGCACTATGAATAATACAATCTGCATTGGCAAAGTATTGTTCCATTTCCTTTTTATTGTCCAAAGAACATTTCAATACATTAAAACCACTTTCTTTAAGATTCTCAATCTTATTTGTATTCCGGCCTAAACCAATAACTTCGTGTCCACTTTCTACTAGACGATTCATTATTGAAGAACCAAGTGAACCTGTTGCACCAGTGATTACAATCCTCATTCTTCTTCACTCTCAAAAATTGCTGCTTTATGGAGGCTTACCTTCCACAATATAACTCCCATAGCAATAGGCCATCCCAAACCTATAATCCACATAATTGGAACTGGTAATAGGGGAGGACTCTCAACGTATACGTCGATTGCTGTGTAATCTGAATTACCATCAATATTGGCCCAGAATTGGATTGTATTATTGCCTGAGAATGGAAATTCTACGGTTGAAATCCATATGTCTCTGCCAGATAGTTTCTCAAATTGAAAAATCATCTTTGTCTCTCCCCTTTCACCAATGAAAATAACTTCTACCCAAACATCAGATACATTCGCTGTTTCATCCACTGGGAAGATGATTATCTCTGTTGAACCCAGTGCTTTCGGGGGATATATCATAAATTCGACCCAAAAATCAGTACCTTCGATATCGAATAGCATTCTCATTGGCGCATCAAAGCCTTCTCCTTCCTCCGTTCGATGAACGCCACCATGACCCTGTACTACTGGGATAAACATCATGCAAATCAGCAATAACATTGCAATAATAGCATTTATTGAAGATCGGTTATGCTTTTCTTTATTATCCAAGGGCTCTTTTTTATTCATCACTCTTAGTATCAAATTATCAATAACGATTGAAACTTTTTTAGAAGCACTATATGCAAAATACATTACCGCCATTGAAATTATTATGGAACTAATTACTCCAAGAAGACCTGCTAATTGTGGAATTTCACTATTTGCTGGCAACCAAATTGGGTCAATACATAAGATCATTGAGAAATATATCCATTTGTTTTTCATTAACTTGGGCCACTTTCTAAAACACAACATCATTGGTAATAGTAGCCATGGTAAAAAAATTGTAATCTGTACTTGATGTGGAGAACCTGGCCGATATACATGTTCTGGACCCATTAACATCTCCACAAAAACTGGAATCGAAAATAATAACAATATTTGAGAAATGAAAATGATAAGTGATAACTTTACCATCTCATCTTGGCCGAATAAGTGGATTGTCACTTCTATCAGTAGTATTGTCACTAAACCTGCAAGTGCCAGATGAGGTAATAATTTCAAACCTGCGAGTTCAATAACTGCCTCTCTTGGATTCAAGAAATCACCAATAGTGAAAAAGAAATGAAACATTAAAGTCCAAATTGCAAGAAGTGCAATCATAATTAATAATTTATTTTCACTATTTCCTTCTCTTTGTGAAATAGATATCAATTGACAAGCCAGTACCAGTGTTGCTAATTCTGCTAACACGCCGCCAAAAATAGTCCAAAAGTGAGGCGGGGTTGCAATATTAATATCAATTCCATACTGTGCGTGCCAATAATCATCGAAAAGAGCTCCAAAAAGGATTGTAATTTGCCCGAGTAAAGTCATCCATATTGCGACTGGCGCAACGATCGGACCTATTTTCAATCCTGGGACTTCGAGACCCCTATGATAATCGCGAGTTGTCCACATCATAAAGAGCAGTGAAACAATCATAGCTGGAAATAAACCTGCTAGTATCATGACATGGGGTGGGGTAAACATTTGATCTCGACCAACATCTATATGCCACTGTAAATCTATAGAAAGGCCAATTCGCCCAATAATATGCCAAAGCAAGTAAACTATAAGGATACCAAAAAGATACCTTTTTTCGATACACTCGCGTTCCGACAACATCACCTATGCACTCCAATTAGTGGCCGATGTGGAACCCGCTCTATCTACTATAGTATGTTTTAAATTACCTTTTTTGTTTTGGCTCCACAACAAAAAATCACGCATTTGAACAGACCCTAAAGAAGAACTATCGGAGGTGAATTCTGTTTCCGTTTTTATTTCTCCTTGATTCGTATAATCTCCAAAATAATTAATTATTGTTGCTTTCTTATTTGAATCAAAAGAAGATTTTGTATATGCAGATAGTTTCTCCACATTATATTCACTGGAAACAAATTCCAGCCCAGTATCATTGCTCGATAAGACCATAGCAAGCGCATGATTTTGATAAGGCCATTTACTGTGTTTTGACGGTTTTACATCTGCACAAACAATCAGTGCATTTTTTACTTCTAAATTTTTTATAAAATGGCTAACTGTTTGAATTGAACGATGTGCACCGCGACTTCCGTCAATAATATCAAAACTGAAACAATGTTCGCTTGATAATTCTAGATCATGACAACGGATACCTAATTTGCTTTGAATATGAGCCGCGCACGATGGTTCAGAACGAAAATTAGGTCTGTAGACTCCTGAATAAATCACAACATCTATTTCCTGTAGCAAAATATTTGCCTCTTTGCACGCTTTCCTCGCAAGTTTAGCACAGTCCGCAATATTGTTTTTAGCTGTTATTTTGCCATCGGCCCAAGCAGCGATTATAACCATGAGTTCACCCCTTGAGGAATAATAAAGTGGGCGATAAAAATACTGAGACCTGACCCATATGAATGTAGAAGGACATCCTCTCCAGCATTGAAATGGTTATCCTCCAATCCTTTCTCAAGGGCAACTGCATGAGTTGTACTAGCTGTATTTCCGGTCTCATCAACACAGATGTGATAGCATTTGCATTGTCCAAAAGCATCTACTGTAACATCATTGCCTCGTTCGATGACTTTTACTGAAGTTTGATGCGTAATAATGTGATCAATTTCTAGCCAATCTAATTCTAATGTTTTAAGCACTCTCCTAAATGATGGAATTAACTGTTTCATAGCAGCTTTATGTAGAGCCTTACCTCTTGTCCTCATTCTAGGTCCAGTTGCTCCAATAGCTGCATCGGCGATACAGTATGAATCATATTGCGCAAGAGTCTGTGGTTCTCCGAAACGAAGCATTTTCGGATTTGAAGAGACTCCAAGAAGATACGCTCCACCCCCATCTCCTACAGATAATGACGGAATAGCTCGAGGATTCAGCCAAAATGAAACTTTTTGTGCTTCATATATCACTGGTGAAGTATATTCTCCCGATGTTACGAGAACATGCTTTGCCATGCCTGTTTTTATGTACATATCAGCAACTTTCAAGGCAGTTATCATACCCGAACAAGCATTTGAAACATCAAAATGGTCTGCATTGATCGCACCTAAGCGTTCAGCTAAAAATGATGCAAAACTTGGTTCAAGCATTTGATTACATTCGGCATCTAGTTTGGAAACTGAACAATTAATGATCAAATCAATATCTCTGACCCCAATATTGCCGCGCTTCAAAGCTTTGATACTCGCTTCATATGCTAGGCTAATAGCACATTCTCCATCCCCAACTTCTCGATGTGATTTTATTCCAGTCAGTCTCTCGAAATCGATCTTTCTTGGAATTGAACCCAGTGGAGCAATGTCCTTTGTGAAAACCACTTTTTTAGGCAGAAAACCTGCAAAGGATAGTATCTGGCTGTGAAGAGAACCGCTAACCATATGTATAACAAGATTTTATCTGTAAAAAGACTTTATCCGGTTATTATTGAGATAATTTATTTTTATTGCTGTTTTAAGTTTCAAGATACAATTGAGAAGATTAAGTGTGGACGAATTAAAATGTGAAAATTCAATACTTAACAAACAAGGTTTCAAAGTTAGAAGCCGATGGCACTAACCATGGGCAAACTTCCAGATTATGGTGCCAAAGATTACAGCCCATACACATATGGAACTGTATCTGTTGTATTGTTAATATCAGTTTTTGCAGGGTGGAGATTAGATGTCCTGGCATTGATAGAAAATACCCCATTTCAATTCCAATCAAATAGTTTCCCAGATATATTACTAGCAATTTTCCGTACTGCTTGCTTCGCCCTCAGTTTTTATACAATTATTATCTTGATGGTGCGCTCTAAAACTCCAGGAAAAATGAACGCATTAAGGCATAAAGAACGTGATTATCATCTCTTTGAAATATTTGGTACTGAGCGGTTGGTAACCTTCAGCAGTTGGACTCTTATCATGTTTGGATTAGTGTTTTTATTTTCTAGCATTGGCACATGGCATATTGTTCTTGGTAATGAAATTCCAGATTCGATTATATTACTTTCTACAGCGATCTATCCTTTGGCACTAGGTTCTGCTTTCCTAACTTCAACTGTTGTACGTTACATTATCATCCCTAGTGAAATAAAAATGGAACGAGATTTAAGCCATCTCTTTTTGCCTCATGAAATAGTAATGCACAATCTGACAGTCATCCTACTTGCTGTTGAGATCATTGCTACGCAGCCTAACCTGCGACCTGAATTCGGATTGCTGGGAGTAATCATGGGAATCATCTATGTCATTTTCGCCTATATTTGGGCTAATTATGGCGGTGGATATTATGTGTATTCATTCATAGAACCGCGGGTAAAAGGAGCCCCTATCTTCCTCACTGGCCTCGCATTTTCCATAGGCCTATTCTACCTAGGTTTATGGTTGATAGTCGAATTGATGAACGAAATATACTTTCTTGGAGTATTATTACTATGCTTGTGGGTAAAACAAATAATAATGTTCAAGCAACCTATTCCAAATATGAAACCAATCTAGAGAGTAAAATTATTCCGAAATCCGATCAATTACTTGAAACGTAGAATTTCGTGAGATCTCACCACGTACTTCGGTTGCCCAAGCATCAATTCCAATATTGGCGATAACAACCGTATCCCCAATATTTACTGTGCTATATTGAGGCCCCCAGTCATTGGCCCAACCACCGACCTTCATCGCTCCTGAAGAATCTTGAATCATCATTCCTTTTCTATGCCATTCCTTACCATTACGGCCAACACCTCGCTTATCAAAGCGATAAATCACCCTTCCTGCAACATTATATTTCGCTCTATAGGATAATAAATCAGTAGTAGATTCCTCATCCGGTAAAGCTGGAATTATCCTTGCATGAGGGTCAACTTTGAGAATTATTTCACCTTTCCAATTGACAGTAAATACCAATCCTTCCAATTTGACAATATCTCCCTTCTTGATTCCAATTGGCCAACTTCTTTGACCAGATTCATGAGTTTCTGAAATGATTTGAATTTTTGCAAAATGACTCCCTTGCGAAATAGTGATTTGAGGAATTGGCCTTGTATTAGCCCCAACTACAGAAAATACCTCTGCTATGATGGTCGCACGTGGATCTAATTGAGCAATTCCTGTAATATCAAAACTTGATTTAGAACCTGGTAAATGAACTATACCAGCACTTGGTAAATCGTCATTCCCAGAGCCTCCAGGGCATATATTTCGCCAGTCACAACTAATACAGCGTGAATCTTGTGGAGCATCAATTGACTTACCCCCTTCGGAAAAACCACGCATTGGTGCTGGATTTGGCGAGCATTGTTCAATGTCTGGCTTATTCTCTTTGAGAATTTTCCACATATCCTTCAATTCAGACTCCATTTGTTGTAGTTCTTCAACTGAAGGCAATTCTATTTCTTTAACGGCATTTGCTCCTAGATACCAAATCTCAAGTGAATTGACCATTTCCTTTTTGTCATGAGTTGCCCACCACAACATCGCATACATGCGAAGTTGATCTACATAGTTTCCAGAGCGGTCTCCTTTACCAACGCTTGCCTTTAAATCAACAATTTTTATTTTACCATCCCAACGATATACCAAGTCATATTCACCTTGGAACCAATGTTCAGGATGAATTGCATTCATTGAGAATTTTTGTGCACCCGGATCGACGAACCATGGGCGACATATCTCCCACGCCTCAACTAGAGTAAAGGAGTCCTTACTAGCCAACGGGTGGTTGCTTTTTAGGTCAAAACCTCTACCATCTGGGGCTGGCCAAAAATCCCGATTTCCATCTCGCCAATTTTCAAGATTGGGGCCACCATCACTCTCAAAGCAACTCTGTAATTCTACGAGGTGCATATCTAATGCAGTATAACACATTTTGAGACAATATTGGGAATTAACAGTAGACCAATTACCGGCTTTCCTTTCTTCGCTTTCCCATTCCAGCCTCATTTCTTCTAATGATAATGGAAGGTGAATGTCTAATCTTTCTCGGCCCCATGTTTTGATCTCATCGATGGTTGATGGCTGCATCTTTTCAGGCAATACCAGCAACTTTGTGGCCGGCCAATCTGCATCTTCTCTATTTGGCAGGCCATTCTCATCTAGTGGAGTCGATTCTAATATTTTTGAATCTGCACTTGAAACCAATAGTCCTGGAGATTCTCGAAGCATTTTACAAACTGCATCTTCAACGGCTCTACCTACGAATAATACAGGGATTTGAGGCATTTTGAAGCGGAGAATCTTTTCATAATACCAAAGCCGAGAGCAATTGTTGTAGGCATTTGCTTGGCTTGCAGACAAGCGATTATATGGTCCAATTGAATCTTCTTCGCTAGCAAAATGTACCGGCATACAAAGTGGGTAGAAATCAACCCTCTAAAAGGCTCTCTTTCCTCTTGAAGGAAAGTCTGGTTGAACGAATGTCTATTCTCAACTGTGGCAATCCATTTCTCCAACCAATTTCAGCACCCGTCATCTTCAATGTATCACCAGGTCTTGTTTCTTCCATCGCACCGGTAATACTGGAGCCAAAGGCCGCAACTTCAACGACATGCTCACCATCCCAAAGATGCATTGATAGCATAGCCCAAGGTTTTCCATCCAACCTTTTGCCACTACGTTTTGCTATGCACAATATGATTCCTTCAACATTTGCTCTTGTACGCAACAAACCGACTCGTGTTAATTTCTGTGACAGGTTATCAAATTCCTGTTCCGCATCTTGTCTACTTATGATCCGGGTGTTTTTATCAACATACAACCTTGCTTGACCCCTCCATACACCTGGAAGGGCATCGATAATAACAATCTCACCATTAGGGCAATCGTGTAGTTTTGGAAACGACCCTGGCTGACTTTCCTCAATCGTAATTTGCTTCATTCCTGCCATCAGCATGGCACCTAACACAGGCTCACCGAAATGATTCGGCAATGGACCCCATGCGCCAGTAAACTTGCCAGTAACACACACTCTCTGAGGTATTTGTTGTAATTTTTCACTAGGTGTTGACATTGTGATTTCTTGACCATCATAAATTGATTTCAACAATTCATCATTTACCAGATTATCTCCATCCAATGCTAAACTACACCAGTGGCAACCTGCTGATTCCCCATCACATGCTTCCTCGAGCGAAACTGGCATTTTTGCAGGTCCCGCTCCCATTGCTTGCATCTTTTCATGCACTTGCTTGAAAACACCGGTCATGGCTTGCAAGTTTTCTACACTAGGGGCTTCGAATTCTACTCGATGTGGTCCGTCTAGGTACCATCCTTCCATACCATCTACTCTTTGACTGTCATGAGTTTCAAACCAAAGCCAGCTGTAGAAACCTAATTGATGTTTAAGAGATGCTGCAAATTTTGATGTCGGGTCACCTGATTTAACGTCAATCAAACGAATTCTACCATCCCAACGTAGGACTAGATCTAATTCTCCTGCTGCCCATCCGTCTTGGTGGAACATTCTTTGTGGTTGATGCACCCTTGGGTCTTTTACCCATGGGCGGGCAATTTCCCATGCCTCAGACCAAGAAACCGGACTCCCCTTCTCTTTCCAATCAGCATCAATACCATTGGACCATTTTCTAATGTTAAGACTTGGAATCTTATCTGGAATTGGGAAAACCGGTTCATCTCCCCATGAGGGCGCTGCTACATTGAATGGTTGCTGGCCACTGCGAAATAATTCAAGATATGGGCCGCCGTTAGCCTTGAAGCAAGCCTCTACTTCTTCGAAAAATAATTCTAGTCCACCATTGATTCTTCTTCGAATTCTGTCAACATCAACATCATCCCAACTTTCATCTACACGCCAAACTCCTTCATGCCACATTTTTCCGCCTTCGGATAATACTGTTGCAACTGAATCTTCTATGAAACTGCTCGCCCATTGTTTAATCTCCTCTATAGAATCAATGCCAACGGGCCTTTGCATCAAAATAGAACAAAGTGCATCTTCCAAGACAATACCGAGAACTTGTGGAGGATTCAATGGCCCTCGAATTCCAACTTTATTTCCTAAGAACCATTGTCTATCGCAACGAAGAAACGTAGTTAGTGCGCTAGCAGAAAGACGAGAACGAGAACGTCCTAATGGTCCGCCTAAAGGAGGTGTGCTAACGGGCATTATTCATCACCAAGCACTACAGAAATTAGACAACACACCATCTTTTGCTCAGTGTTGATATGAATAGAAATCACCGACCTGTCGCTGTTCTCTATCTTTTCTCGAATTGGCTTTATTGATTCGTGGACGCTTGGAATCATGATCACGGCGGAAGGTGATATTGACACCTTCGAGGAAACGGTTCATGCCTTCTTTCAGTGGGAATGGACCTTCTGCTTTACCGAATTTTCCACCTTCACCCTCAAACACAAGAAGTGAATCGGCTAAGATATCAATGAAATATACGTCATGGTCTATAACGAAGGCAGATTTCTCATTCGCCTCCATAGTTCTTCTAATCGCTTTTGCAGCTTCCATCCTAGCGTTAGCATCCAAATGAGCGCTTGGTTCATCGAGTAAATACAAATCCGCTTCTCTTCCGAGACAGATTGCGATTGAAACCGCTTGTCTCTCACCACCAGATAATTTCTTGACTCGCTTAGGCAATAATTCATCAATACCCAAAGCCCGAATAACATTTACATTATACTCTCCACTTCTCCAACGTGGACCAACTTCAGCATCTAGCCAAACTTGAACTGTACAGTCCATGTCTACATCAATATGCTGAGGTTTGTACGAGACACTGCAATCACTACTAACCCAGCCACCGTCATATTCATGCTCTCCTGCGAGTATTTTTATCATTGTAGATTTGCCGGTTCCATTTGGACCGACTACTCCGACAACTTCGCTCCTGTGGACCTTTCCTTCCCCAGTTTTCAATTTGAAATCGCCTAACTGCTTTTCCAAACCACCCCAACTAATGACCTGGCTGCCAAGTTCTGCCGAACCACCACGGTGATTTAGGAACTTTATTGGTTTATCACGGATACGAACATTTTGTTCTGGTAAGTACCCATCCAGGTATGAATTAATCGCCTGACGAGTTGAACGGGCTGGAGTGAAAATTCCAAATGCACCTTTCTTCCCATAAACGATGTGAATCAAATCTGCTAGCACATCTAGAACTGCTAAGTCGTGTTCTATTACCAAAACGCGTTTCGTCTCTGATAGTTTTTGAATTATCTTTACAATTCTCATGCGCTCATGGATATCCAAGTAAGAAGATGGTTCGTCAAAGAAATAAACATCAACATCACGCAACATCGTTGCACAGATAGCCATTCTCTGTAATTCTCCACCAGATAATTGTTGAACTGTTCGGTCTAGAAGATGAGATATTCCCAAATCAGTGGTCATCTCTTCAAACATGTCTCTCTCGTCAACTTTATTCAATAAATCACGAACTGTTCCCTGAACCCTTTTTGGCAAGCGGTCGATGTTTTGCGGTTTCAGTGCAACTTTTATTTTCCCTTCTCGCACTGAAATGAAGAAATCACGTAATTCACCTCTAGGCAGAGTTTCAATGATCCCATCCCAATTACATTCTTTGTCCATCCAATCTCCAAGATTTGGCACTATTCTTCCAGATAGTGCATTGATTGCTGTTGATTTACCCATCCCATTGGGTCCAAGAATACCTACCACGCTTTCCTTACTCGGCGTAGGGAGTCTGAACAATCTAAATCCATTCATTGAGTATCGATGAATCATATCTTGTTCCAATTCACTAGGTAAATTCTCGATGATCAAAGCATCGTGTGGACATTTATTGACACATATACCGCAGCCAATACACAGACTCTCTGAAATCATGGGTTTGCCTGAATGGTCGTCTAAGATGATACATTCCTGGCCATTTCTAACAGGTGGACAGAATGCATAGCATTCATCATTACATTTCTTTGGTTGACAACTGTCCTCTTTCAAAACTGCTACTCGCACATTCTCACCTCCTTTTATTCATTCGTATTGGCCATCGGTATTTGATATCCGCGCCAAGACAACAAGGTGTTATGCTTGATGAGGGAGCGAATCCCTGCATCTTCATTCAAATTAGACCCTTAAGGTGTTCGTGGCCTGCAATAAGACGAATTGTACAAGGTGTTGGCATTTTCATGCTAGCCTTGCGCAATGAATCACGTGCTAATAGGTAGTTTTCAGGGTTTGTTTGAATAGACATGATTCTCTGACCACGCTTTACACGTGCTGCAGTTCCAACGTTCTTTCCGAATGCACAACGCATTCCTTGTGATACACGGTCAGCACCTGCACCAGTTGCTTGTTTATTCTCTCGTAGAACATGGTGAGGGAATGTGTGAACACGTAGTGAATATCCTTCCATTCCTGTTACCTTACGAATGGTAGAGTTTGCAATAACACGGCCTGCTTCAAGAGCGATGTGACGAATTTGAACATTGTTATCAGAACGGAGTTCAATGATTACTTTGAATTCACCGACTTCTGCAGCTCTACGGTTTCCAACGTGGAATTGCATGATACGGTTATTTGGGACACCACCAATATACTTGCGACGAGTATATGCTGGTCCCTTGAGTTGACGATACATGGATGCTGGTTTTCTTGCCATATGTAAACCTCTAAGTAACCTTGCGACCAATGGTCCCCTTATCATTGCTTTGATTGAAGCCTTATCCGTATGAGATATAAAACTTGCAAAATCGCGCTCAATCTAACACTTTGATGAAAGCCTTCTTTTGCCCCCTACACTGCCAATCGATTATGGAAGGACGCTGGCGCAAGTTGCTGGAGCAAGAAAGTGAGCATCAGTGGCTCGCTATTGGCATTTTTTTCTTATTCGCCGTACTGGGCGGAGTCGCTATTGAAGGCACCAGTACTTTGGCTGGGGTTGATTTGGGGGCTGGTGACGCCGCCCATGATGGTTATAGGGTCCTGGACATAGTTTATTTTGACGATGGCGTAGATATTGCTAGCCAATTAACACATACATATGATCCAGGTCAAGGACATTATCTTTTCATCCAAACCGGTACTGAGTCCGTGAACCCCATATACCAACCAACGGAATATGACAAAGGTGATGAAATTCGTTTCATCAATGGAATGGGAGATAATCGGGCAATATTATCAATTGCCAGTACTCAACTGGTTGAAATCACCCTAGGGGACTTACAAAATACAGAAATTAATCTCAACTCTAGTGATGAATTTTGGATAGATGATTACCAAGAGAACATGGGGCCACAATCTGCTATGATAGTCACTCAAGAAAGTGATGGCACTTCATCGATAAGAGCATTATCATATTACGTTGCATCACCACCATTAGCAAATTCAAATCTAGTCAATTGGAATAATATCGTTCATTTGTCTCAAGAAAAATGGGTTGCAACGGGTACGATCGCAAATACTCAAAGTTCAGGAGACAGCCCTGCAAGTCCAAGTGTTCGCACTGCAATTGGAATCATTGAATGGCAAGGAAACCTCTCAGTAGCACCTATTTTAACATCTTTTTCAACTGGTGATGAAGGGCAAATACACAACCTATTTTCCACTGGTAATTCACAAGTAATAGTCGCCACAAATACTGGTGCATATCAAGTTAAAGATGATGGCTCAATCAATGAAATCGATATACCCTCACAATCTGCAGTAACTGATTCACAGGGTAAAACTTGGTTTATTGGGAATCAGGGAACAAACTCGATTGCGACTTTTCACAATGGAATAATCGAGATTGAGGAATTGGCAAAACCAATACCGCTAGAAATAGAAATCTCTGAATATGAAAGCGGGATTATTTTTATGCATGGTATGGATGCCAATGGGGCATTTGAAATGATGACCCTAGACACTACTGTAAACGACTCTATAGAGAGTGGGCGGGGATTCTTGAACTTTGCATTCCTAACTTTCTTTAGTATTGTTTTACTCGTTATGGGCTGGACTGTATTAGATCGATTTCGCAATTACTGAAGCAATTAATCTATTCGACTTGCGTTTTTAGTTGCCGCAAATATTCTTTAATTCACTGTATAAGTCCTCCTACGGAGAAAGTTATAGCGAGAATCTTCATGTGCTCTCGTCATTGACCACTACATCCGGCGTGAGCATTGACGGGGTTTTAGCATGACAAAAAGAGGGATGATGGACCAGTTTGATGAAATCAAATCATCCCACCCAGATTCAATTTTATTCTTTAGAATGGGTGATTTTTACGAGTTATTCCACGATGATGCAGAAATCGCTTCTGAAGTACTTGGCCTAACTCTAACTTCCAGAGATAAAAAATCCACAAAACCAACCCGCATGGCGGGATTCCCTTGGCATGCCTTGGAAGAAAATATTCGTGGCATGCTAAAAGCCGGACACAAAGTCTGTGTTGCTGAGCAAGAAAATGAATTGAGAGAAGGTGCCAAGATTCTTGAAAGGGCGGTTAGCAGAATCTATACCCCAGGCAGTTTGTATGAAGAATCGCTATTAGGAACTGATGAACGCTCTCTGCTGATAGCAATTTGCCTTGCAAGCGACAGCCTCGGGATGGGAGTTGTTGATGCTTCAACTGGACAGGCATGGGCCAGCACATGCCATGGTGCAGATCGCTTCGCAAAGGCCTTGGATGAAGTTCTTCGTTGGAATCCAAGTGAAATCGTTATCTCGCCAAGCGATGCTGAGGACAATACGCTATGCGCTATGTTCTCGCATTTAGATGGCGTTACAATAAGTCAGCATAAAGCGAGCGAGGCAAAAAGAAGGCAACGTTTGACAAAAGTTCTGAAGGTTGCAGACCTTGGCCATCTAGATTTAGATGATGCTCCTTTGGCAATAGCCGCTGCAGGATTGGCCGCCGATTATCTTTCAACAATGCATATCACCGATGATGTTCCTCTAAGAGATGTCGAGATTATTGAGGAAGAAGGTCATTTAGTACTCGACCAAACCACTCTAAGAAATTTAGAATTAACTTCAACTTTGACCGGAGAATATGAGGGCAGTTTACTTTCTAGCCTCAATAGATGCCGTACTGCAATGGGCCGTCGCTTGTTGAAAACATGGATATTACGCCCTCTTGCCGATATCGATGCAATTTCTGCAAGGCATGATGCAGTCGCTTCATTAACTCGCTCATCTAGAAGGCTTGATGCTCTGAGAGAGGCTTTGAAAGGTTTACGAGACATGGAAAGGCTTGCAACTCAATTAGCCTATAATCGCTCAAATGGAAGAGACCTATTGGCTACCGCAATCGCATTACAAAGAATGCCAGCGGTCATCAATCTGTGTAAGGAAGCAGACAATGAATTGTTATCGCACCTATCCCTAGATTTAGATTCTCTAAGTGATTTGGGCGAGGATATACGTCATACCTTGGTCGATGAACCACCTTTGGGATTGAAGGATGGAGGACTGATTAGAAGTGGAATTGATGACGAGATTGATGAACTAAGAGACACTGCCGAGAGTGGCCATTCATGGTTTAGAGATTTGGAAGCAACTATGCGTGCTGAATTGGAGATCCCTAGTTTGAAGATTAAAATGAATCGGCAAGTTGGTTGGTTTATTGAAGTCACAAAAAAATATGAAGACAAAACCCCTGAGCATTGGAGAAGAAAACAACAATTGACCAATGGCTCCCGCTTTGTTACCGATGAGTTATCACGGCGTGATGATTTATTGTTAACCGCAAGTGGGAGGGTAAAGGAATTAGAATATCGAATGTTTACAACCCTAAGAGAAAGATGTCGAACGCATGTTGTAACCTTAGCCAATATTGCTGCAAGAGTCGCTTCAATAGACGTTTTACAGTGTTTTGCAGATGTTGCAAGGTCTCGAGCTTGGTCACGCCCAGAAATGACCGAAGGGGACCATCTAAAGGCTGAAGGAGCAAGACATCCTGTATTGGAAACACAGAGTGGATTTGTTCCAAATGACATCCACCTAGATGCAAAACGAAGATTTTTGTTGATCACTGGGCCAAATATGGGTGGAAAGTCAACCTACTTGCGTACAACAGCCCTACTTTCCATATTGGCCCAATCCGGTTCATTCGTCCCTTGTAAAAAAGCAAGACTAGGATTGGTTGACCGTGTTTTCACAAGAGTTGGAGCAAGTGATGATTTACGAAGAGGACGCTCAACATTCATGATGGAGATGATTGAGGTAGCCCACATTTTACGTAGAGCGACTTCACGTTCACTAGTACTATTAGACGAAATTGGCAGAGGTACTTCTACCTTTGATGGACTATCTATTGCTTGGTCTGTAACAGAAGACATCTGTAACAGAATTGGCTCTAGAACACTATTTGCAACCCATTACCACCAATTGATTGGATTGGAGGAAGAGGTCAAAGGATTGATAAATGTCCATGTCCAAGTTGCTCAATCTGATGGTGAATTGAAATTCTTGCATACCGTTGCCGATGGACCTTGTGATGATTCATATGGAGTACAGGTCGCTGCATTAGCTGGTTTACCAAGAGAAGTCGTTGAGAGGGCTAGCGACTTACTCGCGTTCCTAGAAAGTCAAGCCCATGGTGCAAAAGCGGGTGAAACCGGTGCTCCTGCTACTAGAGATAGCGGTCAAGCTAGCCTCATGGGCTATTTTGCGGCTGCTGCAATGGGTCGTTCTTCTGCAAGCCAAACAGTTGAGATTCAGCAAGCATCCTTAGAACCAGGGCAGCAAGAAGTATTGGATTATTTGTCGACCATAAAGGCCGATGATTTGAGTCCAAGACAGGCACAAGATGAACTTTACAGATTGAAGAAAATGCTTGGTGGTGAATAAATTGAGTCAAGCAAATCGAATAATTCAACTTGATGACAAAACGATTGGTCATATCGCTGCAGGTGAAGTAGTTGAAAGGCCTGCTCAAGTGGTAAAAGAATTGTTAGAGAACAGTTTGGATGCTGGTAGTTCTCGCATTGTAATCACAATTGAAAGAGGTGGGTTTGATTTGATATGCATCGAAGATGATGGCTCAGGTATTGATGAGGCAGACCTACCGCTTGCCCTTGACAGACATGCAACCTCAAAATTACGCAAGTTAGAGGACTTATCTGCAATCCATACTCTCGGATTTAGAGGTGAGGCTTTGGCTAGTATTGGCATGGTTTCGCATCTTAAAATTGCAAGCCGTCCTGAAAACTGTGATGGCAGAAGCATATCGATGAAGGATGGTGATAAAGAGTCAGTTGAGCCGGAAGGTATGGCTCATGGAACAAGAATAGAAGTTGCTCACTTATTCCACAACACACCTGCACGTCTTGCATTCCAGCGCAGAGCTGCTACTGAGAATTCACGAATCGTCGATGTTGTTGTATCTCATGCAATGGCCCATATGGATGTAGGATTTAGGCTGCTAATAGATGAGAAAGTTATGCTTGATGTTCCTGCTAGTGAAACGATGAGCGACCGTTTGTATGATCTTCTTGGCGGTCAGGCTTCCGCAATGCTTGAATTATCCAGCCCAGCAATAGATGATAATGCTCCAGGTGAAGAATCTTGGAGTGGCTGGATAAGTACTCCTGATACGACTAGAGGCAAAGGCGATGATGTCCACATATTGATCAATAACAGGCCGGTTTCTGCTGGACCATTTTTGCAAGCGATTCGTAGAGGATACAAGACAAGACTAATGCAAGGCCGTCATCCAATCGCCGTACTAAGTCTCATTATACCAGCCAGTGAAGTCGATGTAAATGTCCAC
>Ga0209830_10000368_pt1 | contig 48888 bp, 32 predicted proteins | sample ArcticOcean_MG_C_12_FD_187439 | JGI IMG/M metagenome (GOLD analysis project Ga0209830, IMG submission 187439) | Marine microbial communities from western Arctic Ocean - ArcticOcean_MG_CB8_130 (SPAdes) (version 2) | ecosystem: Environmental > Aquatic > Marine > Oceanic | place: Arctic Ocean...
AAAAAAAACTTAACACATAAAAAAAACTTAACACATAAAAAACTTAACACATAAAAAACTTAACACATAAAAAACTTAACACATAAAAAACTTAACACATAAAAAACTTAACACATAAAAAACTTAATTACGGTCATATAGATCGGTCGCATCTCTACCAACTTAAATATTCGTGTAAATTATAAAATTATTTTTAATGGTCGCCATTTATGGATATGTATATATTTGATTCTGAGTATACGTGTGTTTGTTGCCAAATATACAAAGAGATACCGTGACATATTTAATCCATCAAATTTTCCACCAGATTACTTCCCGCGGTGTTAAATGCGCGCAGTATTTCAAATCTTTCTTTTTCAGGCATTTGATTGATTGAAACCAATTGTTCATCTGTTAGTTTAACAAAATTTTGTATTTGATGAATGATGAACTTAACTTTTGATGAAACATTTGATAACCCTGGACCGACGTGTTTAATAAACTCAGAAAACGAATGAAGTGCGTGAGTGTTATTATCTGGATTTTCATTCTTGTTTGTGAGTTTATTAAACATGTAATCTATAAATAGACTTAATATAATTATTTATATACTTTTCTTAATAGATATTTTATACAGGATATATGGCAATGTTTTGAAAAGTAGGTTTGAACCAGGTTCTCAACGAGGTATAATAGAAACTCTATTCTAGAATAAGAAACATAAGTGTTGTTGTGATTTCTTCAATGCCTCCAATAACTTCTGATGTAGTTATTGAAACGTTGTATTTCGTTCAAAGAATAAAATAACCGGTTTGTATATAGATGAGTGAAGTGAAACGAACGAGATGTCCCAAGGGAACCCATAAAAATAAAAAAACAGGAAAGTGTGAAAAACACGTTACGAAAGAAATAGTGCGTTGTCCCCGAGGAACCCGTAAAAATAAAAAAACAGGAAAGTGTGATAGTGTTTTAGATAATACTTGTGCGATATGTTTAGATAGGATTACTTCGTCCAATGTAAAAACGCAGTGTAAACACAATTTCCACAAGAAATGTCTGGTGGGTTGGTGTAAGAGTAACGAAAAAGGTGAATGTCCGATTTGTAGAGGAGATATAAAGGCGACTTGTAAAAAAATAATGCCCTTTGATAGCAGAGAAGTGTTCCGTTTTATTCCCAACGACGGAGGAAGGATGAATGCCGTTGACATCAAACAAGCAGAAAAAATTATGAAACACAAAGACTTTGATGTAAACGTGGAAGGCCCCCATTTTCTTAGTAATATTCCCGAATATAGTGCTCTAACGTGGTCTGTGCTAGACTCATTAGCAACATCACAAAATAGCGACAAATTAGTCGAATATTTGTTGCAGCAACCGGGGATTAAAGTATCAGACGCACTGGCCTCTTTTATCTTAGGCTCAGAAGCTTACTTAAAATTATTTCAGAAATACAAAAAACTACCAAGCACTTGAAACATGTAATATAAGAATGGGTTGATTGGCGTTCAAACTAGTTTGAAAATTAGTTTGAACCAGGTTCTCTAATTGTGATAAAAGAAAACTATAATAGAATAGGGATGATGTAATAACGAATATAGTGGAGCGCGTCTAATCGACGCAAATATATATATACATTATTTTCAAACAAATACGCAATATATTCATTTATCAATATCCCACTCATTTCTCGATATCCCACTCATTTCTCGATATGTATATATTTGGTATATTGTATAATATATTGTCAGGGTAACAATATAAATGAAAAACGTTCGGCAGAACGGATGTAGCTGTCGTGGACGATTGACGGGGTGACGGTGATTGATGGTGGGGGTGACGAGGATTGATGGTGGGGGGGTGACGGGGATTGAATGAGATGGAATAATTATAAAATGACTTAAAATATAAGTGTTATTGTAAATTATATAAACGATAATGCCAAAGTCTTGCAAAACAGATGTTAGGATAGTTTCAGTGTTTAGAAAATCGAAATTAACTGATAGTGAGTTCCTACAAGAGATTCTGGCTAGAGTGATGGTGAGTTCAAAGGCGTATATGTCAAAATCTACCAAACCGGATTTGTCACCGAACAAAGAAGAAGGTGAAGAAGAAGGTGAGATGGTTAATGTGCGATATGTAAGTCGCGGTGATAGTGTTACGGACAATATGGGGTCCTCCGCGGTAGGTGAGATTAGTCTGTGCTGATTTGTGTTCTGTGTGACGACTCTTTCATAGATGTTATTATGTTCGACGTGCTCATCCAGATATCGATTGTGATTGTAACAAGGACTATCATATGTATACTCGTACTCGGGATAGAGGAATAGACCTCGGCTTCCGGGTTATCTGTGAATGAATAGATATGGAAAACGGACAAAAACAAGGAAAACGTGAGTGTATCTAGAAAAATTGAATAATTTTTGCCGATATAATAATAATAGAATAAGAAACATGGCGTGTCAAATATGCGGTGGAAGTCACGGAACAATAATTTGTAATGACCCGCGAGTGCGGGATATAGCGATGAATATTGAAATGCGTATGGGAGCCAGAATAATAGGAAGGGATACATTTATAAGTAATGTAAGTGAGAATGATGATAAACATAGAATAACTGGGAGGATTAATGGATTATCGAAGGAGGTAGTAATACGCTTAATTCATGATGCCGAGGAACGGGTAAATCAAGAAACTATGTACATAGATGAGAATAATAGAGACGCCCACGTGCGCTATTATGAACTGTATAAACGCCAGCTTTCTAACTATCAAAGATATGATGACAATTTCCTGAAAACACAAGAACAAAAAAAAATATATCGTTTGCCGCACAATCTAGCCAAAGTATATAAGGGCAATTTACAGAAATACTACTATTATATGATAGATAACATAGCACGTCAACAACCGGACGTAATAGAATATACAAATCTAAAAGAAAAAAGAAAAGAAGTGATAAAAGTAAAAAGAGAAAAAAAAAAAAAAAAGAAGTGATAAAAGTAAAAAGAGAAAAAAAAAAAGAACTGTTCGTAATGGCGAGAAACATGATAAAGACGAAAACGCGGAAGATGGGAAGATGGGTTTATAATAATATGGACCAATCCAATCCCAAAGATATTATGAGTCAGTTTATAGAAAATGTAAAAACGTCGTTAACAAAAAAATATGAAGAAGACCCCGAAATCAACAAAAAGATAACTGAGATAGACGAACTTTCTGAAAAATACGAACGCGAAATACAAAATTGTATTGAAAATCGAATGAATGAAATGGTCATAACAAATAATAATGAATTCAGGATGACGCAATATGAATTAAATAAGATAGCGAGGAGAGGGATGAGAGAAGCGAGGAGAAACTGTCTACGTCAAAATGGTGCGAATATACCGATGTTCCGTATAGAAATCAGGGAAGAGGCCATAGAAACGAACGATACTCAGTGCAGTATATGTTGGGACGAGGCGAATTCCACGAACTGTATTCGTACGAATTGTGGTCACGATTACTGTGGAACTTGTATCACAACGCATATGAACACGACACGGAATATACATTCTCAAAAATATAGAAACGCCCCCAGGTATAACGAACGATTCAAATTATGCTGTGCGATGTGTCGCGAAAATATAACGAAATTCACGCATCATGGTGGTATCCAAGACGAGTTGATTGAACGAGCACGACTAACCATAATAAGGTCAACATAAAAAGAAAAAGATAGTAGTTAGTAGATATATTTGTAATGTAATAGAGTAAAAAGGGAAATTTTTTATTGGGAATATACGGAGTGATATGTGTAGAAGAACGTAACAATATACAAACTTATAGTATCGTATTTGCAAGTATATTATGTTTTATGTATTATCATTGTAGTATGTAGTAAGATAATAAAGTAAAAAATTGAAAAAATATCTCTAATAAATTTAAATATAAGATGAACCAAACTGAAAAATATATAAAACCAAAGATGATGAAAGAATTGAATGTACCGTTGTTTGAAACGTTGCCTGGGTTAGCACGGTACGAAATCTATAATTATATAGAGAATGAAAACAGTGTTGTGCGTAATATTCACAAAATCCCATTGTTATTCCAGCAATTTGAAAATGGATATTTCCAGGGATATATCGATATGGAGGAAATAGTGGATATATATAACATGCGATTTCCGGAGGACGAGATCTATACAATATTTAGTTCGGAAGATGTGTATCAGCGATACATATACGAACTCGGTAGTGCGAAAAAAAAATACAAGGTGTATAGTGAAGAAACAAAAAATAAATTCGCGTGTTTACGAGAAACCCCGTTAGAAAATTATTTCCGGTTCAGACATAATAAGGATGTAGAAGTAGAATTATCCGAATTATTTGGTGCGAGACAAATAAAACCATTTTGGATGAAGTCGCGGATATATCCAAAAGCCGAGGAAGAAACAACTACGTTTTTGAAAAAAATGGTGGCGATGATAAATGAGAAAGTCGAAGATACGCGTGAATATGAAAAAGTATATAATCTAATATTTGATTATGAGCTATTAAATGAAAAGATCGTGGCAGAATTAGAAAGAATAGAAAGATAGTAAAATTGAATTAAACGTATGAGGAGATATCAATATAATAATCGTATAAGAAACTCACAATGACATCACAACTTTCAAAAGACTTGACGAAGAAGCTAGATAAAAAGATAAAAAAGGAAGAGGGAATATACTTTACTCCCATATCAATTATAAAGAAAACCCTCGATCGTATATATGAAATCCCGAATATAACAATAAAAACAGTATTAGAACCCTCGTGTGGTTCCGGTGATTTCATCAAAGCACTGGACGAACGAAATGAAGAAACTGAAATAGAAATAACAGGTATAGAACAGAACAAAACAATATTTGATGAAATAGACCAAACATTAAAAAGTAGTTGTAAGAATAGCGTGAAATTATATCACAAGGATTATTTACAATGGGAAAATGAAGACGAACAGACAGATGGATATGATTTAATCATAGGAAACCCACCCTATTTTGTGGTAAGTAAGTCATCGGTGAGTTCCGATTACCAGGATGTAGTGGATGGAAGACCGAATATATTTATCTTATTCATCATTCATTCGTTATATAAATTGTCGGAGAATGGTATATTGGCGTTTGTGTTACCGCGAAATTTCACGAATTGTATTTATTACTCGAAGATGAGAAAATACATTTATGAAAAATACGAAATCGTGGATATATTGGATTGTAAAGAAAATGACGACTTCGCGGATACGAAACAAGATACATTGGTGTTTATCATTCGTAAAGCGGAAGAACGCGATAATAGTCGTTTTGCTATATCGCGTAATGACGATATATACTTACACGCACCGGAGCATGTAAAAAAGATAAATGAATTGTATAAAGGGGCAACGTCATTAGATGAAATGGGTTTCGATGTAAAGGTAGGAACAGTAGTGTGGAATCAACACAAAGAGAAACTAACTGATGATGAAACTCAAACCCGACTAATATATAGTGGTGATATAAAGGATAACCGTTTGGAACAGGCAAAGTATCGTGATGAAAAAAAGAAAAATTATATAATGAAAGAAGGACATACAGAACCAATATTGGTAATAAATCGTGGATATGGAAAAGGTCAATATGTATTTAATTATTGTTTGATAGAGGACGAAAAACCATATTTGATAGAGAATCATTTGATTTGTATAAACCACAAACATGGATTAACAAAGAAGAAGTTACAGAATCAATATAAGAAAATAATAAAGTCATTTGAGAACAAGAAGACAACCGAATTTATAGAATTGTTCTTTGGGAATAATGCGATAAATACAACGGAAATGAGGCATGTGTTGCCGATGTATAAGTAAAAATGTAAAAATGTAAAAATAAATAAAAATAAATAAAAACGGATATAATTTGATTGGTCTATAGTATTTTTTGTTACAAGACATCAATATATCATAATATAGCATCTTTGAAAATGTAAGTTCGTGTAAAAAAAATATAAATACTATCAAATATATATAGTATTTATGGATAATATTGATGAAGAAGAAAATATACACTTGCTATCTCCAAATTTAGAAGTCGAACCGATGAAAGAACAAGAAATCTGGCGCCAAAAACAGTTGTCTATCTATTATCGTGAAGGGCGTCCCATATTTGATTACGACCATAATAAACAAAATCCTCTTTCTCCGGTTGACCCATCTATACCAAAAAGAGAAGTCATATATTTTTGTGAGTCATCAATGAAACGCAAAAAAAAATACACAACCAAGTTGAGAACGAGACCATTTGTGTGAATCGTTTATTTGTGAACCAACGTAAATTTCCAACGAGGATTTAAAATACCATTAGTATTGCCCCAGTTAATTCGAACTCTCAAATTAAATTGAAAGTCGTGTGTTTCAATGGTAAAATACGCACCGTGAATAGAATCGGGTAATATGCGCGAAAGTATGATATTATCCATATTCATTTGTTCGACATTAAATTTATCGTAATCCCACATGATATATATTTTGTCTTTTTGTGAAGAGCGTAGTTTGTCGGTGAGTTGTTCGAATGAAAAGGTGTGTGCGTATTGCTGTAAATATTCGTGATAAGATTGTGCGACAATGTCTTTTTTTTCAGATGTGTGTAGTTTGGATAACTGTTTGAGAGTGAGGAAGAATTCATCTGTCGTTTTAAAATTTTGTACGTGTTTCAAGTAGTGCGATTTATCGGGAATATAAAGAAGTGATTGTTTTTCGGGTGTGCGATGTCTATTAATAATATCAATATATTTGGGTAAATATAGGTCATAATAGAATTCAGCATAGGAATAGGGTGTCATATTGTATTTATTGTCATCGTAAATAGATTTATCTGTCAATTCTAAAAACTGTGGCAATTTATCAATAGAAGTAGCATTATGTTTGAATTCAATAGGTAGTGATTGAAGTAACGTATTATTTGAATCATAAGAATAAAGTGTATAGTCGTGATTATTTGTTATACCGCCATTGGAGATAAGAGTAGAGTGGTCGTGATTGACTGATGAAAGAGAAGAAAGTGTGAGATTAAATTTGGTAGACATATCAGTCCATATGGGTCCATATTCATGGTCGCTCATAAATTCTGGATTTGGGTTCACTAACAAAGGTAGTATATCCTCACGTATTTTATTATTTTTATCATTATTTTCGCGACCTGGTAAAATGGAGGAAGGAAGAAATAATCGAATATCCTTTGCGAAAATCGAAGTCATTTGTCTGGTAAATGTGTGTAGCATATGATTGATAACTATATCCAACGACAACTTCAATTTTTGTATATATTATATTTTCTGAATGAGAACCCCTTTCTGATTAGCGAGGTGTGCGACTAATTCGTCATTATTATACTCTTCAATATAGAAGATATGTGTAATACCAGACGCCAATAGCAACCGAATGCAAGTAAGGCAAGGATAATGCGTAATATACGCTGTGGTATCTTCACAAGAAACCCCGCGTTTCGCACAATCACAAATGGCGTTTTGTTCGGCGTGAACCGTAGCTTGTTCGTGGTTATCTCGTAAGATGCTATGATGTGGTGCACCGGGAAGAAAACCATTATAGCCTTGACTAATTATGCGGTTATTTTTAACGAGCACACATCCAACTTGAAGGCGTTTACACGGGGAGCGTTTAGCAGTGACAAGGGCAATTTCGCGAAAATATTCGTTCCAATCAGGTCGTGTTCTTTCCATTGTATATTATTCTGTTTATAGAATAGAATAATAAGTTAGCTTTATTAGATTACACATAATAAATAAAAAAAATGTAGATATGATAGTTACTGGCTTAATAAATCCGCATAATATGTGAGAATTTGTTTACCTCTTATATTATTGACACGTCTATACGTAATAATAAATTTGGAACCATGAGGTAGTAGTAACTCGTCTTCATCTAAATCGCTAAATGCAGATGAAGATGATATATATAATCCTTTTGTTTTTTTTGGTAGTCGTAACACAAGCAAACAACAATCACTATCTTTTTCTATAAAGTCAACTGCGATATCTATATCAAATGAGGTGGATATGAGTCCTTTTTGCGTAAACAATAGTTCATCGTTTTTATTCAAGTTTTTCCATTTTTCATCCATTGCTTCTGCACCTCTATAAACCTTGGTTTGTTTATAACTTGGTGGTGATTTATGTATCAAATTATTCAAATGATAAGCGTGTTGTTTCATTTTTTCTTTTTGTGATTCATTTAGTTGATATAGATTTCTTTCTCGTAAATAATTATTAATCCATAGAGATTCCCCAGATGTATACATTTCTAATACTTTCTTTTCAGTTATAGTTAATATTTTCGGGTCTAGTTCTTCAAATCCATTCATTTTGTTTATATTTTGTAAACATATTAATAATAGTATTAGGTAAATCCAATGGCAATGTATTCATTTTTCTTATACTATTATGCAAACTGAAATGCGTATACCGTGATTCATACATCAACCATATAGTGAACAAAAAGTATATAATAATACCAAATAAAAACGAACAAAATGAGTAAGATAGACGACGTCGAATTTGAAAGCAGTTATCCTGGTTTATTGAATAATAAGTTTTTGTATCAAGTAAATAATACAAATTTGAAGATAATATCATGAGATAAAAATGAATTATCAAGTGAAATCCATCCCCGGCATATCTAAAATAGAAAGAAACTTAACCAATTAATGTTTTTTTTTCGTATATTTTCGTCGCCTGGTTTTACGTTTTTTCATTTTACTATTATTTATACGTTTTTTTTTTGAAAATTTGTTTTTTTTTTTGGTTGTCCCTCCTTTTTTTCCCGTATTGTCATTGTCTGTGTCTGGTATATTCGTAAAAGTAAATGTAGGTTCTTTTTGTTTATTATCGCCAGGTATATCGTCGGGTATATCAACTGATAAATACCCATATTCTGTTTTACAGTCATCAATACGTTTGTATGTTATGCCAAACTCATCATACATTTTTCCATTCATTACAGTATTATCCGCAACGCAATCATCCAATTCGGCCCCCCCAGTACCAACAACATATTGTGGGATAGTGATAGTTTTGTTATCTTTTTTTGTTATTTCTAGAGTAGAAGATTGATACTGATGAACATCCGCACATATATAATAAACACGTGTTGTAGTGAATTCACTACATATATGATAAATAAGTTCGATACCGTCTTTATTAAATAGTTGTGATTTTATTTTATTTTGAGTTTTTGTTGTTTTTTGTTTAGAAGCATATATTGGATGGTGTCCGAATATGAAAACATTTTGTATGTTACTGATATCACTCTTGATTTTATTGATATCACTCTTGATTTTATTGATATATTCCATCATTTTTTCTTCTTTTATTTTCCCTTGTTCTGTTTTTCCTTCTTGTTCTGTTTTTCCTTCTTGTTCTGTTTTTCCTTCTTGTTCTTGTTTTTCTTGTTGTTTTTCTTGTTGTTTTTCTTGTTGTTTTTCTTGTTTTTCTTGTTTTTCTTGTTGTTTTTCTTGTTTTTCTTGTTGTTTTTCTTGTTGTTTTTCTTGTTGTTTTTCTTGTTCGTTTTCGTATATATAATTGCAATCTTCCATTTTAATAGAAGTATCAAAATAGTTTGTATTTAAAAATATAAATAAATTGTTTTCTTTTATAAAAATTGTTTTTTTAATATCGATGTTGTTGGGAATAGAGTTTGATTCTGTAATTATTTTATTTATAATGTGGCATTCGTCCTTGTCATGATTAACCAACCCGGTTTCTTCTGGGTTTTCCCAGTTTTCATATTGTAAATCGTGATTTCCCATAAGTAAATAAACCGGTTTGTCTATTGATTTCAATTTATCAAACCCATTACTAAAATGTGTATCGGTAAATACCGAATATTTACCTTTATCTGTTTTTATTTTTTTAGGATAGTAATTATCTCCTGTAACAACAACGAAATCAGTACTATTCTTATCTACAAGATTAAATGTATCGATAACATCGTTGAAATAAGGTTCTTTATTTTCATCTTTTGTATTATTACTATTATTCCAACAACCAAAAGTTGCGAATCTCATATATACATCATATAGTGAAAAAAAATTGAAAAGAATAGTAACTAATAATACCAAACAAAAAACGAACAAAATGAGTAAGATAGAAGACGTCGAATTTGAAAGCAGTTATCCCGGGTTATTGAATAGTAACTGTTTGTATCAATTAAATAGTACAAATTTGAAGATAATACCATCAGATAAAAATGAAGTAATCCAATATTCAACAAACGATTTGGAACAGTTTATTGAAAAAACATCAGTAAGAATCGGTGATATATTAAAATATCAAACGAATTTACCAATCGAATTTTGTGCGAAGTATTTTCTGGATCCGGATGACAGTTATTTGTTTTGGGATTCAGAACAAAGTATAAACAATAAAGATGTTTTGAAATATCAGAAACAAATAACGAAAGAAGAATTGGAAAAGGTTTTACAAGAAATGTATAAGTAAGTGTAGAATGTTTTTTTTGTTTTGGTTTATGTAAACGTCCGTTTCAATAACATATAAAGATATAGATTTTTATGTTATAATACAAATAATTAAGAGCGCGATTGTTCATTCATAAATTCCTTCATTGACTCGGGTTTGGATGCTACAATAGAGCGAACTGTTGTTGCCAAGATTTTATTCTCGTGAATAAGTTGGATATTTTGATTAACAAGTTGTTGTGTTTGTCGTTGCTGAAAGTCAAATACTTGTGTAAGAAAGTTATTCATCACCGCTTCAATAGTAGCAGTGCTCATAGTAATATCTTCTGAAATGCCTGTAACAGATGGAAGTGTGATACCCTCAACCATTTCATTCTCGTTGTCGTTATTATCTTCGTTGTCGTATGCCTCTTGTTGTTGTCGGTGTTTAAATTCCGAAACGAATTCTGCTTGTGTAGTGTCTTCCTTTTGTTCGATTCGCTTACTAATACACTCTTTTTGATGTTTAATAAAGGATCGTGGTTGTTTATATTGCTTATCACAGGTTTTGCATATAAGAGGTTCAGACATGGTGGTTGGTTAATAAAACAATGCGGGTAATCTTTATATGTGTTTTATAATATAGTAGTGAAAAATATTCTATACATAAAATATAGAGACAACGTAAATAGATATGTATATGGAATTAGAACAAGAAGAAACGTATGAGAACGGTATGGTTGAATATAACGAAATAAAGAAGTACGATATGAGAATGATACCAACAATGTATATAAGGCACAGTAACATCCATAAGTTGATATACAAAAATCTGAATTCGTTAGTACCGAATATCGATTATGGAAACTATAACGAGATGACTATAAGTGAAATGGAAGATTGGATAAATTGCGTAGAACGATATATAAATACAATATCAAGTGGTTTTTTAGAAAATTGTAAAACCGAACGAAAAAAAATATCTCAAATACAACGACAGGAAGATAACTCGAAAAAATTGGATATGAAGAAGATAGAGGTGTTACCCGATGTATTGAAAAAAGAAATATTTGGATATATGTGTTTACAAGACCAAATCGATTGTTATATGGGAAAATACCAAGATATATATAAAGATTGTTCATTATTAAGATTAACGTTTCTACGTAAATTATACACGAATGTATTTTACAAACGTACTGAACGTTGCATTGTAACCGAGAATATGTATATAATGAAGTTATATAACGGAATAAGACCGAATACATTCCATAATAAAGATTCTGTAATATCAAAATATGGTAGTGGTATTTTCCCCAAATCGTGTCCTTCAAAGAGACATTATATAGATAAACTAAAAACAATTATGAATGATTGTGCGAGTGCGCCTCCCTTGAATAAAAAGGTTCAGATGATATATGTGAAGGAAGCATTAAGAATGATAAAGAGCTTGATATATTTTGTGTATTATAGTGATATGGGGCGTGTAACGAAAAAACAAAGATGATAATATTTATTTCTGATAACGGCGATAACAAATGAAACAAAAGGATTTTGTAGACATAATGGAGAAGGAAGACATATTAAAAGAGATTGGGAATAGTTTTTATAAATATAGCATTGTATTATAACAGTTTTGAATTAAAACTTCGTCAAACAACTCCGGATGTTGATTAACCAATATAGTAAAATATGATTCCTCTGTTCCTAATAATTTAAGTTCAAGTGTATCTTGTATTATTTTATTATATAACTCTAATATATTATCTATAAGTTTAACATCACCTCCAAAGAAAAAACCTTTCATGATGCGATCAATAAAATCTTTTTTACAGAAACGATTCATGCCGGTCCTTAAAAATCCATGAACTTCGGTATTCGTTACATATTTATGTGATAAGAATAGAAATTTATCATATTTTAATAGTCTTTCTTCAAAATTAGTTAATAATTTAGTATCGTGCGTCCTTGTATAACCAGCATCTATCCAAAAAAATTTGTTACTTTTAAATGGATTTAATGTGGAAGCATTTTTAATTAATCTTATTTTTGTTAATGAAATTGGTATATACATATCCAATTTAGCCTGAGGTGAACTTTTTAACCAACTAGCACCAGGTTGATCATACCATTCACTACTAGTTCTTATATTATTAATTTGTTCGTAAAAATTAAAATTTTCTCTAAAATTTAATACAGGATAATATACAAAAATACAATTTTCAAATTTTTCTACCCAATTTTTAAGATCTGAATCTCCAAAAACAATTATATTTAATCCAGTTTTAAAAAGAACTTCTAATTCGTTTTTATATTTATCTAATGATCGTTTCCAATCGTGATTACTTGATGTGTTGTCCAAATTTCCTCTTCCAATATCCCAAAGACCAGTTACAAAAGTTATTTCAGATTTTACAGAAGAATCTTTTTGCATTATATAAATAGTATATATAACACTATTTATATAATACTAGTTGTTAATCAATATTGTATAATATGGTATATGGATTCTAAATTAACATATATAAAATTGTTGATAAATCAATTTTATACACTTGAAGATTAAAAATGGCATCGTTACCGATGAATGAATAAAAATTAGTAATGGTAAACACGCGGACAAGGCGATGAAATTGTGTTATCGTTAGACTTTGAAAACAATGAAACTAATTGTTTTACAATAGGACTACGTTGAATGTCGTGCCCGTTCATTTGAATAAGTGAAATATCAAGTGGATGTTTATACGTATTTATTTTATCGATAATGTATTGTAATCCGTTATCTTCACATCTATCACTTTGGTCCACATCACCGGTGATAACCATTTTTGTATCTGTCCCGATACGCGTAGTAAGCATAATCATTTGCGACGGACTTGCGTTTTGCATTTCATCAGCAATAATAAAAGAATCCTTGAAAGTGCGACCGCGCATATATGCGAGAGGCGAAATTTCAATCGTACCGACACGCACCATATCGTCAACCTCTTTTTTGTTATAGAATTCTAAAAAGATGTCGAATATGGGTCTGGTCCATGGGTCCATTTTATTGACGATATCGCCGGGTAAGAACCCGTGTTGTTCATTTTCCACAGATATAATAGGGCGCGTAATAATAATTTTGTCGATATCCCCCGACTGTAATTGTTGAATGGCGAAAAGACATGCAAAAAGAGTTTTGCCACAACCGGCTGGTCCGGTTCCAATGACAATGGGTATCGTATTATTTTGCAATGATTTAAGATAGGCGACTTGTTGTAGTGTTTTTGGTATATATTTATGAAGAGGTTTCGTAGTGAGTTTATTATTGCGTGTTGTTGTTTTTTTCACATTCTGTATAAAGTTATCTTCAATTTTCATTCCATTCCATTCTTCCATCCAATCTTCTGATTTTTTTTTATGTCTTCCGTATAATGTAGTAGTAGAGCGTGACGTAATAAAGAGGTTCTGTATAGAAATGGGTGATATGTGCGAATGCAATAGATAGGAGTTTGTCGGTCTCAGTGAGAATAGAGTAGGAATAATAAATTGAAATGCGCGTCGTGGAATCATACTAAAGTTAAATATGAAATAATGAAATAAAAAAAATCAGTGGGTTTAACTCATAAAAACGTATTAAGCGTAAGGGTCAATGCCTTTAGATTGTAGAATATCTACCAAAAAAGTAATTTTAACGGGGTCGAAACCGGTTCCGGAAGGAGGTAATCCATATATTTTGATATAGTAATTAAATACGGGTGCGAGTTGGAACGTTTGAGTAAGCGACATATTACTACTACTGGCGGTGTTTTCAACCGACTCAACGTTTTTATCAGACAATATGTCTTCCACGCGTTTTTCGAGAGTGGCTTTATCAAGTTGTAAGAAAAGATTGTCTCCGTGTAAGGTGTAAGAATTAAATGAACCAATTAAAGTTTCTTCTGCTATTTTGAGAAGAAGAATCATAGTAGAATTGGAAGTTTTGGATTGTATATTTTGAATACTATTGACCAGATTCGTGTATTTGATAAAATCATTAGGTATTTGTTCGTAAGTTTTGTTTGCCATATTGGAGCCATACATAGTTTCAATAATCTTGAGTATATTTAAATAAGTATCAGTTAAGAATGAAAGTTCGTTCGTCCCAACGTTCCCAGTAGAAACCGGATTAATAAGAGTTCTTGTTTGCGAATTAGTCTGGGTATTAGTAAATAATGATTTACTAAAAGATGGCATAGGATAGCGAATATATACAATTTATTAGAAAAAATATGTAAAATTATACTGTATATCGAAACATACAAATGAGTTTACGTTTTCCGTGTGTAGAATGTGGTTTATTCCCGATGATTGCGGGAGATTTAAATAGCATAGTAGAGAGTTGTGTATCAACTGTATATTGATTTGATTGTAAATAAGATAAGATAGAGGGAATATCATTTTCATTCATGAATGCGTCCCCGTGTTTAACGTTCGGTTGCGTTTGTGAATTAGGATATCGAAAAAGGGCAAAGGCACATTCATTTGCTGAGAATGGCGAATTGGTTTGGAACGGTGATAATTTATTAGTATGTATAGACTGAACCATACCCGAAATGGGTCCGGTAGGCATGGTGCTGAGTGTAATAATATTATGATACGTTTTGAAATACGTATTCAAGTAAGGTTCTAAATAAAGAGCAACAGTAGTGTTTGGTTTATCAAATGGACTAATCATAATTATGTATAAGATTTACAATAGGCAAACAATAAAAATTGAAAGATTACTTTTAAAATATTTAAAAGCAATTAACAATACAAATTGACAACAATAATAAAAGATGAATGAGATAGTTGAGATAGTTGAGATAGTGGAAAAATTAAAGGAAGAAAAGATGAATGACATAGTGGAAATAGTGGGAAAATTAAAGGAAGAAAATATAAATGTGAAAACGATCCGGCATACATTTTCAAGTGAGGTGGTAGAAAAATTAAAGGAATTTTCAATCTTACATCAATATGAAAAATCAAAAGAATATCGCGAATCTTGGAAACAATGGACGAATAACGAAATGATAAAAGAATTACTGGACCGGGATATAGGACGATTAGTAGAAGCAGGTATGAATGGTGATATAATGGATAGAATGTATAAAAGTTCTCGTTATTATTATCGTAAAAATCCAAAGACGGATGAACCAAAAATACCGAAAGAACGAAAAGAATATGAAGGTCTGCCGCGAAATATGCTACGTGATATAGATAATATGATATTATGTGAAATGATGAAAAACATAAAAGACGGATTGGTTTTAATTACTCCGCAAACCCTCTATGAAAAATACATTTTGGATAATAAATCTAATATTGAAGAAATAAATTTCACAACAACCGAAGATAAAATGAATAAATTAAAAAAGACATTCAAAAATCGCTTTTATACAATGAAAGTAAAAATACAAAAAAAATAAATAGAAAATAGAAAGTGTATAATAATATACATTTTTTACTGGTGGTATACTATACGACAAAATGGTTAATGATAAAAAAAAAGAACTAAAGAAGAAAGAACCAAAATTATTATCACAGGGAACATATGGATGTATATATCGACCAGGTATAAGTTGCGACGGTTCGATATCAAATAGTGTAAAATACATAACCAAAATACAAAAACAAGACGAAACTTCAAAACGAGAAAATGAAATAGGAAAACTGGTGTTGAAAATGCCAAATCATACCCAATATTATGCCCCCGTAATGGAAAGTTGTAATGTATCTTTGGCAAAAATAGACGGAAATGAAATAGAAAAGTGTGATTTCATAAAAAATGAAAGGGAAGAAAGTTATGAGACCAATAAAATACGATATGTAGGGAAAAATACACTTGGAAAGGAAATGTTACAATTATTTAAAAAACAACCTGCAAAGGTCGTAAAAACAATTTTACATAATTACCGAAGATTGTTGGATGGTTTTGACAAGTTAAATAAAGCAGGTGTAATACATTACGATATCAAAGATAACAATATAATGTGTGATGCAAAAAATCACAATCCGATTATAATCGATTTTGGATTGTCAATAGATATAAATAAAATCGGTGAAAATGATTATGCGGATGCGTTTTATGTATATGGACCGGACTATATGCCGTGGTGCATAGATATCGCTTTTTTATCTTATTATAGTAGAAAATTAAAAGCGGAAACGAATACTATAAAAGTAGATATCGGGTTTATGAATGTGGATAGTGAACCAACGGGTATGAAGGATGATAATTTGGTGAAAAAGGAAGAAGTAAATAAGATAATAGACGACTTTTGTGGAAAAAATGACGTAACAACCCTATTGTCCCGAGAAGAAGTAGATAATTATAAAAAAATCCTGAATATATATTTCAAACAGATGATAGGAAAGACGTGGAAAAGTTTACGAACCGAATTGTTGAAAAATAAAATGTCGTGGGATAATTATGGTTTATCCGTCATGTTATTATTGAGTTTAGATAATTTTCATATTATAGAGTCCAATAAGGATAACAATCAAGAAAATGCCTTGTTTGAATACATAAAGTTGTTGAAAAAAAATATATTATCAGAACCAATGATGCGTCAAACATGTGAAGAAACACTTGTCGAATTGAAAAAAAAAAGGATAGATAAAAGAAAATTTAACGAACTTAAAAATAGAATTATAATACACTCACAACAGTCTGGTTCATATGAAAAAATAGAAAATGAAATGTCTAAACAATATTTGCGTAATCATGCGCTATAAAACGTTAGGTGGATTCGTGTAAAGCGGTATGAGTAAGAATATGCGAGACAGTTTCGAATGGGTTTTGTATTTTATGTTTCGGAAATGATTTTAGAATATGAAGAAGAGGAATAGAGAACCCCGATAACAACATTGTGTTGTAGTCATTATATTTACAAGGTAAAAAGTCGTTAAAATCATTTGAAACATTCCAATATGCGATTGTTGGTTTATAAAACCGATATTGTTGAAGGATATTCGATATATACTCGTGAAAGTATATACCTGGTATATTATTGTAAAATGAATGAGAAAATGTAGAGAAAAAAACAAAGCGTAAATGGTTATGTTGTTTTTGTGATGATGAATGAATAAACGTTAGTCCTATTTGTTTAAAAAGAGAATGGATAGATAAATCGAAAACGGGTTCAATATGTTTGTATATATAGGTAACAATATCTGTAAAATGATGGATGTTATCAAAGGAAATCCAATTATGTTTTTGTCCTAGAAGAAAAATGCGGTTATTAATTTTATTATGCTGTGCTATCATAATAGAGAATGCAATACTTGAAAACAGTGTATCAATGCGACTATCCTGACATGTAGTATCTATAATAGGAATAGTATGTTGAAATGAATTGGAAGAGAATGACAAAGATAATAGTTTCCATTGATGATTGAGAACCTGAATTTGAGTACGTGTATCGTGTGTATCTTTTAATTTCGATAGAGCAATAGCTTCTTTTACATAATAGTGGATAGGTAAAGGTGTAAAAATGCGCGAATTAGTATGTGTTGTGGTAGTGTTATCTAATTTCGAATAGAATGATCGTTCAAAATTCGTTTTACAAGCAATGCTTTGTTCATCAGTAATTGTTTTATCTGACAAACCAAAAAACGTGTTTTTCTGTTTAGAAATAGTAATAGCGGACGTAGTATTTGGGTTTATGTTATTGATAGTATGAGAACATTGGTTAATTTCAGTAGTTTCTAATATTTTATTCAAAAAAGACACATCTTTACGGTATAAACGAGAAGCTTTATGTATCGCTTTAATATAAGAGGCGTGATTAGTAGGAGTAGAAAGTATATGTGGATTTTTCATATGGACCCAATGAACGACAAGTTGTTTGAAGAGCCAATCGTGTTGTTTTTTTTCTCTGGGTATCCATTTTGCAGCATTCGAAATATAATTTCTATCGCGCGGGTGTTGTGAGAAATTCCAAGTATATAAATCTTGTTTCAATTGATTATTGATAATGTCAATACACGTCAAAATAAGTGGATGTTCTGAGTCTAATGTGGAAGTGTCTTTGCAATATTGACAAAGATATTTAATATCGCGCCATGAACCGTGAGAACCGTGTGTAAATTGATGTATCATTTTAATTGCGGTTTCTGGGAAGAATTCATACCAAGAATAGACCATCAAGTAGGATAGTGTATGTTCCCCTTTGCCGTGACGAATGGACCGCGTTTGAATAACAAGGTGATAAAATAAATCGAAATAACGATCAATAAAATCGTAGGATGAATTCGCGTATTTTTTCAATGTAGAGAGAACGTGACAATATCGCTTAGTGAATAAATGTTCTTCTTTGTTGTTGAAAAATCGTGCAGTATGAAAATGAAAGAATACCAATTCGTTTTGAAAAAAGGTTTCCAAACTATGACAACTATTAAGGGGTGGAAATTCATTTTCCAATATTGAATTCATTAGACTATAATAATATTGTATGAAATTTTTATATTATTTTGTGTAATTCATATAATATGTATCGAGATGGGATCCTATATTTGAGAACATTATGGTCTAGGTTCTCAATTCCCCCATTACAAAATGTTTTTAGTGAATTGTAAGTCTCTTTTTCTTTGTAAATCTACGTCGTTTTTGTGGTATATGATTATTATTACTTCTAATATTCATAGTAACTGATTTTGGATGTCGCTTATTGTTATGTTTCGTTTTGTTATTATGTGTTTTTAAAATGGATTTTGCCGTGGTTCTATGAGAACCTTGGTTCTCGATATCCTCTTGAAAAACAAAGTATATGGAATTAATTTCATGAAACATAAAAATCGAATTGGGAATAACAATATCATTTAATTGTTTTGTAATATTGAAAAACCTTTCATTATTCGATTGATTTTGCGTAAATATTTCGATATTATCGGGTTCAATATCAATAAAGAAAGTAACAATTTCATCAAATTTATATTTGGAAAGAGTTCCAAAATTCATATTTTTCCCGGTTTGAATAATTTTCAATACTTCATCTTGTGGAATGCCATATAATTTATTCTCGTTCTCTACGGATGAATTCGGAATAAGATGTGTATTTTTTTTCTCGTGGTTCACTCGTTCAATGTATTTGTTTCTATTAATAAAGAGTGAATATACGTTTATATGTTCGACGGGTTCTCGTTGATATTTGTTTTGAATTTCTTTCATCTTATTTTGTTCTATCAACCAAGAAATATCAAGGTCATTATCATCCATTTCGATATCCATTAAAATCCTAATTTTCAATAAACTGACATCTTTTTTTGTAAAATTAAACTAATTGTCCTGAAAAGGAATTAAATAAACGATGTGTATATATAATGTCTCGGAACTGCAAAATAGAAAACTTGGAATCGAATATAAAAAAGTCTTATCATAAATAAGAAGGTATAGTTATACACTAAATAATAGTACAAACTGATTTATTAATGATATAAATAAAAAAAATTCGCCAAGTAATATTAAAACAAATTTAATAGAAATAACTTACCCGAGACAGCAATCTACACAGTAGATTAATTCCTGAATATTATTGTAATGAAAACATTACATATAACAATAGTCAGATGCCGGGTGATATAATATTTCATCGGTATAAAAGAGTTCACAATAGTGAAAACAAAACTATGTATAACATAGAACAGGGTGTAGAGAATAGGGTATATGTGGCAAATGGTAGACTATCATAAAATTGAAACATACAATGTTATGATACAGATAAGAAAAGATGAACGTAACCGAAATGAAAATATCAACAGTATGTATTCCCCGTGTAGAAAATACAATAAGCAAAGAATATGTGAAGACAAAGTTTGTAAACTTAAATATTGGAAAAATATTGTCGGTACAGGAGATTCCATTATACAAAGAAAGTGATTATAAGCGGATTATCATTAAAATTAAATGGAATTATACAAATGAAATCACGCAGAAGATTCAAAATAAATTCACGGAATCGGGAATGGTAAACATAGTATATAACACTCCCTGGTTTTGGAAGGTTTGTCCGGCGCGTTAATATAATGACGGATGAAGTTGTGAGATAAAGGACGAAAGAGCCGGATTGATATCATAAAAGTACTCGTCAATATTGGTATTTTTTTTCCAGAAGAAACATAATATACAGAACCACCATTTATTTTGATTTTGTTCGGCGGTGTAAATTTCTTTTGTAAATATATTTTCTACGATGGTATATGTAGATTGGAATTCTACAATTTCTTTTCGCAAGTGTTCTTTGATATCCCGTAATTCGTTGATGCGCGTTTGTTGTCCGTTACGAATGAAAATACCAGTATCAATCATTTTAAATTCGGAGTTATTTTTCAGTTTTTCTGTACGAAGTTTGATTCGGTCTTGTTTTGCCCACTGATAATGTATGTATTGTATCTCATTTTTGACGTTTTTAAGTTTTTCAATGAGTTCTTTTTTATGAGTTTCGGTTTTCTTAATAAATGAAAATATATTTGCGTGACAAATAACTGGAAATAGTTTTTTAATTTCTTCGGGTATCAGGACTGGGTTCGTAAGTTTATAATCCGATATTTTATTTTCTACTTCATTAAATTTTGTTAATATGAAGTTGGAAACATCATTTGGGTCATCAACCACTAATAATTTACTATTCGCGAGTTCGAGTGAAGTTTCCATATTATCAAAGAGTGTGGCTAATAGCATGTACATCTCCCCGGTGGATTCTAATTTGAAATAGTTGATTAATGCGATAAACAATGCTAATAATGCGTTGAATCCTGATATAATATTTGTATTCCAAGAACCACACGTAATCATTGGTGAAACCATTGCGATAAGAGTACTAATAAGAATAGCCGGAAAAAATAGACAATTCAGTTTTTGTTGGGTAATATTTCTGGATAGAGTATACAAACTTTTTTGACCTTTTACAAAGGTAGTGAGAATATCTAATTTATTGGACGGATTTGTGTGTGAAAAGCGGTCCGGATAGTATTTTGTAATGTATTTTTCAATATCATTTGTATTAAATTTTTTGTATTTTGTTACAGTTGTTGGTACCCGGACGTGTTGGTCCATAAAATGTGTATTATCTTCGCTCCCGTGGTCGCTTCCACTTCCACTTCCATAATTACTACCGGTTATAGATATAACAGGACTTATACTTCTGTATGTATTGTATTCATCATTTTCCGGTTGATAATTTTGTATATTACGGATTTTTCCTAGGTCTTGCGATGTTAAATTATTGAAGTGTTGTTGGGTATAAGTTTCTAAATGTATTTCACCTTGAATATTATTGTTGGGTATACATTCATTGTGGTCGTCATTATGAATATCAATAGTAATTGTGTCGTGTGGGTCACTTTCAGAGGAAGACGAACCATATTTAATACTCTCACTCTCATTGGGAGACGTCATTTAGTATGTAAAGTAGATAATATAGAAAGCGATAATATTATTATTCTTACAACGCTCAAAAATTGAATAATCCCAATCGTCGTATAATATTTAAATCAAACATAGTAAACGTAAAATGAAATCACAAGGAGTAATTCAAATGGATAAGAAATATTATAAACAAGAAGTGGATAGATATATTCGTAATAATCCATCCAGATTAATGACATCTCGGTTTACAAATACAACAAAAAACGAAAACGATATGTATAAACAAAGTAAAAAGATAAATGGGAGTTTGTATTGTACTCCCGAACCAATCTCGTGTTCTGTGCCATTCGATACAAATGTGCTAGTTTTAGAAATGAATAATGATACAAACAAAATTATGGCGATTGGAAAAGTAAAAAACAAACCAATTACCGGGACTATAAATGTATATGAAAACCGAAACTATAATAGGTTTATATACGCAGGGCAACATCACATAAAGCGCGAAGATATGAATGAAGAAGAAGACAAAATAATGCGGGTGTTTGATGTATTATGTTTTACTGGGAACAAACATATGAAACGCGGTCAAGGATTGAAGTCGTTCCCTGGAGAAATGCTATATCGCATGTCATCCCGGATTGATATAATAGACTTTATTACAAAAATGTTTGAACGGAGAACAATAAATACAACAACAAGAATTGTGTAAAAAGAAATACAAAAAGAAACTGATATAGTTTTTTATCCTATCAATATAAGTAGAATAATTATGTCTGAACCAAATGATATATATGACGTTTCCAAATATACAAACGAAGAATTATTTGGAATATTAGATGTATCGAATCCAACCGACCGTGAATTGGAAGCAAGAATATTACAACTAATAAAAAAATATTCAAATGAAGACGAAACAAACGAATTATATATTTTTTTTGAAGACATATATAGTCATTTTTTTGAAGAAGATGAACCGACCGAATTGGAAGAACAAGAACAAGATTACCAAGAAGGAATGGAGGACACAACACCTACGGATGAATATCGCTATGATATAGCATCAACTACACCAACTGCGTCACTACAAACCACCGGGACATATAACGACCATAATGCGGATGTTAATACAAACGATACTGATAAAACAGACGGGGTAGGACTTACGCAACAATTGGAGTATACCGCGGGGTCATTAAATCCTATATTGAAAGAAACAATCAAGCGTGTTATTAGTATCGACAGTCAATATCGAGATAACAAGATTACTCAAACATCAACCAACTTCACTATCAATTTGTCAGAAGCACTTACAGACGTGGTATCACTCCGGTTATATTCAGTCCAAATACCATATACATGGTATACTGTGAATGAAACATTTGGTGGAAATCGTATGTTTATAAGAGGGATAACTCCAGGTATAGATGATGGAACACACGATTATTCAATCGAAATTCCTTCAGGAAATTATACCGAACCGGAATTAATAACAGCGTTGAATGGAAACATAACAGAATTAAAAGAATTATTTACGGATATAAGTTTTGGGGACACTGGTTTTCAAGATTATAATGCAAGCAATGGAAAAACTAATTTTACAATGGATATTGAAAACAGATATAATCAAACCGGATACAATTTACATTTTCCAGATTGGACTCAGTATAATGAAACAGATGAAGATTTGAGAAAAAAAACGATTCACGGTTTTTTGGGATACAAGGATATGTCATATAACATGTATTCAGTAAAATCCGAACGAATAGATTTAAATGATAACGAAGGAGATCCGAGAACAATTTTCAATATAACAAATGAGAACCGTTATTTCACGTTATATATTGTAGATAATACAAAAACAAATGCTTCTATTTATAAAACAAATTATGATTACACACAACGCATAGAATTGACGATTAGCAATGGAGAATGGAGTCGTGACGTAATAACGGCAAATTTATACAATGTAATCAAAAATCGCTCTTATTTATCTAGCGAATCAACTATCGAACGTATTTCTATCCCGCCCAAATCATATTTTTTGTTAGCAATAAAGCCGTCGCGAGAAGTGACCACGAGTATATTGTATCCAAATATATGGTTAGATTTTCCGGTTAACAACACAACTAATGAAGAAAATATATGGTTAGGTAGTAACTCTTGTTTCAATTTTGTGGCAGATACAGATACAGACGCAGGTTACGCAAGTATATTATTGAATAGTACAAAATCTGAACTGGACCCATTGGGGGTAGAAATAAGTGAATATACTATTCAATCGAATCCAATTATAAAATATATTTGCAATAAAGAATATTTAATATCACCATACAACAATTTTACAGTGGATGTAAGTAATAGTTCAGGAAGTACATTATCCGAATATTTAAATAACATCAAAACTGGACGAGTTCAAAATACAAGAAATAATAATTTGGAGTATGTAAGTGAGAATAACACAGAGCAACGATTTGACCTGAAGACTACTATAAGTAAACATTTATCACTGTTTAATTCAGACTTTAATATAACGTTAGGTCCTGGATTAGATAATGCTAATTTCGATTTGAGTGGCATTTCAGGCATTTCAGACAATATATATACACTAACGTCGACGAGTGTTAATCTACCTGATATATCGGGTGAATTATTTCGCATTGAGTATCTATATAGTGACTTTTCATCTAACCTAGTTATAAATGAACCAACCGGTACACAATCAGATATAAATGCGATTAACCAGGTACAACAGGATTTGAACGATGTATTTATTGGCACTATATTCGAAGGGACCGGGATAGAAATTACGTTTGATAGTTCGAACAATAAAAGGGTCATAGAATTAACTATTCAGGCAGATATTAAATTAATAGAAACTGATTATGATATTCAGTTTTTAGACCGTGGTAGAACAGTTGATATAACAGAGTTTGACATATCACTTGGAACACAATTCACTAAAATTGATGATTATAATTATGAATATTCATTAACCGCATCTACCAGCGGAACCACTTATGACATATCTGAAAACGATTTATTAATGAATATACGATATAAGGGAACCGATATTTCATATAATATTGTATCAACATCTAATTTAACAGGACCATCTGGTGAAATAATCGAATATATAACGAAGACCATACAAGACTTCAGTAACAACGATGTATATCTTTTCCGCGACTCAATATCGACTGTAGATGGCTCTTTAAATTTATCACCCGACATCACAATAACGGATGTATATGGAAATATGAAAATAAGCGACTTTGATATAACAATAGGAACAGATTTATCTAATACATTCAATCTAACATATAATGCGAATGACCCTATAAATGTATATAAATCTCACACAGTAATTCCATACGCAGATGAATATACAATTTCAGGTGAATTATTCCGTTTCACATCTAAAAACCCAAACGGTGATACTAATGATACAACTGACACTGATATGTCATTTATAGTGGTATCCGAGGGACAGATAGACGGTTCTTACAATACGATAAGTAACGATGTTGTTACATTAGCAACCGATTTCAGCGATAATAACATCAATATGTTTCGTGGTACAACCATGAGTTTTGTCCCGGTAGATATGAGCGGTTCATTAATCTTAGATATAAGTGTAAATATTCCATTTACAGAAAAAAAACCAGTAGTATTATCTGATTTTACAGTAACGTTAGGTGATGGACTGAAAAACGCATTTAATTTTACAACAGAAACTTCACTGGGAGTATACGATTCGTCATTTTCGACTACATTTGACGATATTTATACAGTTCCCTTAGGTGAACTATTACGTTTAGACTTTAATTCAACAGAGAATAGGTATATACAATCTCAATATGACACCTCGTATAGTATTATTACAGATGCTGATATAGAAGGAACATATGACGAGGTTCAGACCGTAATAAACACGATATTTGATGATTTTACAGACTCGAATAATGTGAATATATCACTTAACACAGATATATTGTTTACAGCTGATATAGAAGGAAGTGATATTAGTGCGAATTTAACAGTAGTTTTGTCAAACGCCGAAATGATTATAAGTGAACCCCGCGATTTATCATTATCTGATTTTACCACTACTATTGGACCGGATTTATCAAACAATTTCTTTTTGTATCAGGAAAGTGCTGTATCGGGTGAATATAAATCTACAAATACATTTGATTATAATGAAAGTTATACAGTATCGGGAGAGTTATTCAGGTTTGAATATAAGAATAACAATGATTATACCGACATTTCTTATAATATAACAATAGAACCATCAGTTGCACTAACCGGAAGTTACGATTATATTTCATCGCAGATAAATCAACTTATAACAAATAAGAACATATTTGCTGCAACAAAATTACAGTTCGACCGAATTACATTGAGTGGAGAACTAATATTTGACTTGACACAAGATAGAATACATAGCGAGAATACAAGTTGGTTTAGAAATTTACATATAGACCCAATAATGATAGATACGAGTTTTTCTTTACTGAATGATGTAAAACAATCACAACAAGTAGCAAGTGTAACAGAAACATTTTTTACAGATTTATCATATCATGAGATTGAGACAACTAATATTGATTATAGAGGAATTAAAGGATACAAAGGAATTTCACAGAATTTGTTGGAGTTAGTAGAAGATTCTTCGATACAATTCCGTCCAATTGATTCAGGAGTATATGACGTGAATAATGTAAACGTAATCGATATTAAAATACCGCACGGAAAGTACACACGAGACCAATTAATACAAAACATAAACGCCGGATTTACAAATAATGTAAACGCATCTCAATCGGAGATAGGTACAAATAACTATGGTAATGGCAAGACCGTTATAGATAGTATAATAAATAAAGTATTTACTGCGAAGGATTATTCATTGGTGTTATTTTCGAATGAAATAACTGGTTGTGGTTCAAACTCCGGTAGTTTTGGGAAAGCCACTCTAGATACAACATTAGGATACATGTTAGGATTTCGTGAAAAAACCATATATACATTTGTGGATGATACACAAACAATTACGAGTGATTCAGTAGTGACAACAAACTTATTTAACTATTTTTTGATATCGATTGATGATTATATTCAAAATCGTTTAAACGACGGCATTGTTACCATTGTTCCAAAAGAAAGTGATATCACGTTGCCGAATTATGCGAATCGTTCAAACCTAATTTGTAATCCAGTATCTGGGTTATATATGTATGATGTAAACAGTGGTAGCAATGAAGGTAATGGGGATACAAATTCAAATGGGAATAATTTAACACAAAGTCAAATATATTCAATGGTAGAGATTGCGAATTCAAAATCGAGTTATATTGGAAGTGAAAATGAAACAATTAGTAAATACGGTTCGGGACCATCGACAAACGATGTATTTGCGATTGTACCAATGAAATTAACCTCACTGCAACCAGGTCAGTCTTATGTCGAGTTTGGTGGAACATTACAGCAACAGGAACGCGTTTATTTTGGACCGGTAAATATACAGCGCATGACAATAAAATTAGTAACCGACCGCGGAACAATAGTAGATTTGAACGGCGCGAATTGGTCTTTTTCTATCATTTGCGAGCAATTATATAAACAACAATCGTAATTATGTGAATGGTAAATTCTATATGCGTATTATAAGTAGATAAGTAGACAAGTAGAATGTATCATTTCATTCCAACAATTACAACAATCAAAGAGGTTATAACATCGCCAAATATTGCACTGAAACTACTAGACATGGTAGGATTTTATGGTCCATTTGTGATTGCGATGACAACTATATCTGGTTTATGGTATCAGACGATTTATCTACGCGGATATTTAGTTCTCTTCGTATTGAATAGTATAGTAAATAAAGTATTGAAACAACTAACGCGCGATCCAAGGCCACCCGATGGTAAAAGTATAGTGGACGAACAATATGGTGGTGCGGATAAATATGGTATGCCATCCGGACACGCTCAATCAGTATGGATGTCATCGGTATTTTTATATTTAGTCAATGGTTCATTCGGGACGGCTCTATTTCATTTCTTCTTGATTATTTTGACATTGTATCAACGATGGAAATATAAACGTCATACAACCGAACAGTTATTGGTTGGTTCATTTGTAGGCGGGGTTCTCGCGGTATTATGTTATCATATATTAACAAAATTCATAACAGGGACGATTGACAATGGTACATACGATACTGAAATACGTAATATAATGTCACTATAATTATATAATGTCTCAGAGCGATTATTTGAAACGAAAACGGATAGCAACACAATTACAAATAGATAATGATACGGAAAAACAACAACCCGTATTTAACAGCGGAACCTTGTTGGATTACAAAGAATTTGAATTAAGTAATAGTATAATAAATACAAAAAAGGCATTGAATCGCTTACAGCAGGACGGGAAACAACGCGTATTTGGAATGGACCAGGTGGTAAGTGGATGTACGACATTTCCGGCATGCACTACAGTAGGAAGAACCAATCGTGTTCCATTACTCGATAGCAAATGTCGTGTGATGCCCTTGAATATTGTAGAGAGAAATGCGGCGACAAATCTGAAAAATGGGTGTAAATGCGTATTGAATAGTGCGATTACAGATACAAATATATGTAGTTGTAAGCTCGGGTCGTTTGGTATTGTGCGATAATTGTAAGTCGATTTACATATTTAGAAAATAGATGTATAAATATATCTATTTTCGTAGAAGAACTTGAAAACAAAGTAAGATGTGTAATATATAGATAGAATGACAGATATTAGTGGTGGTGCTTGGATATCAGATTCAACCGCGAATCGTTACAAACAAACGTATTTGAAAGGATTTTTAGATATTAGTTATGGCGACGTCACATTGCATCATGGAAATGTAGTATTGAAAGGGGAAAATCGCAGTGGTGGCTCGGGTGGCGACTTAATAGTAGAGATTGGCAATGTCGGTATCGGCACGAGCGCTCCACAATATATGTTGGATGTATCAGGGCAGATCGCTGGTCAGAGTGAGTCTATTTTTTACCGTACCACGGCTCTGGCTAAAGCAGCACGTAGTCACTCAGTTCTTACACTAGAAAATGATGCAAATACTGCAACTTACTCACATGGAAAACCTACTTTATCTATGGGTTGGAATGGCACTGATGCATGGGCGTTTGGTCAAGGTGCTACAACCGGTGTTGGTGGTCTTACTACTACTCTAGGATTGGGCACTGGTAATAATACTACTACTGATGCTTATGGGTGGACGCCTACATTTAACTTTACCAATAATGGTCACATGGGTATCGGCACGAACGCTCCAACTTCTGAGTTAGAAGTGGTAGGAACAATTACCGCTCCGAACTATATAATTTCAGATAGTGCTTTTACGGGTTTTGATGGTATCGTGAAGGGAATGTATGGAATGTTTCATTCTGCTACTGATTCTTCAACTTCAGATGGTTTAAATATTGGTGCAAATGATTATAATGGACGTCTAGGAATGTCTATTGTAAATGATGGAGCAAATAGTCTTAGTGCGAGTTTACAATTTCATACACATCACTCAGGGTCGACCTGGAGAACTCCAATGACAATAAAATACAATGGCAATGTCGGTATCGGCACGGACGCTCCAACATGTACTTTGGATGTGAACGGACCAATTCGCTCAACTAGTGTGGTAGATACTACACACGTAGAGATTACTTCGGGTTCCAACGGTGGTTACAAAATAGCTTATATCGATTTTTCGTGTCTTCATGCTGACTATGATGGTCGTATCATGTGCCAAGGAACCACAGGCGCCGTGGGGTCAGGCACAATGCGGTACGAGGGAAGCACTCATACGTTTACTGGCAATGGATCTACTACAACGTTGAATGTGGATGGAAATCTTCAAATTGGTAATATATTATCTTCCAGTGTAGCAAGTCAAAGTAAATTTACATTCCAAAGCTCAAACGAACCACAAATTAATTCATCATCAAGCACGTCTTTCCTTTTTGCTACAAATGGTTATGCTTATGGAACTTTGTGGGTAGATTCAAGCGATAGAAGATTAAAAAGGGATATAAAACCTTTGAGTAATGCTTTGGAAACAATACAGAAATTAAATCCAGTTCATTACAATAAAAGAAGTAATAATTCTTTAGAATGTGATTATGAAAGTGATGAAGATACTTGTTATAATCAAGAAGATGGTTTTATAGCACAAGAAATTCAAGAAATACCTGAATTAAACCATTCTGTTTCACACTCTATATCAAGTGAGATGTTAGGATTAAACTATAATTGTATATTGAGCTATTGTGTAAAAGCGATTCAAGAACAACAACAGCAAATAGAAGAAATGAAAGCAAAATTAGAAACTATTTTCAATGCTTAATGTATAAAATATGGAAGAATCAAATGATATTGAATTGATTTTAGAGAGAATACGTGAAAATTGTGTTGTTTTATCAAAATCTCATAAAAAAAGATACATACAGTTGAAAGAATTGTTGAAATAATTTCGCATTCCAGTCATATTGCTTTCAGGTTTGAATTCTGTTATGAGTGTTGGACAGCAGTTAATTACAAAAAGAAGATTACAGATTGGGAAGACTGTGACGCACCAGATGACGACTGCACACTCTATGTAACCGAAAACGGATTCATCGCACAGGACATACAGGAAATACCCGAGTTGTCTCATGCTGTTTGTCAGTCAAAAAAGAGTGATGTATTGGGATTGAACTACAACGGATTTGTCAGTCATATTGTCAAGGCGATGCAGGAACAACAAGCGATGATTGAGGAACAACAAACGAAGATACAAGACCAAGAAACGAAGATCCAAGACCAAGAAACGAAGATACAAGACCAAGAAACGAAGATACAAGACCAAGAAACGAAGATACAAGACCAAGAAACGAAGATAAATGCGATACTGCTGCGTTTAGAAAAAGCGGGTATAGCAGAGTAATAATGTATGATTTAGATAAAACAATATAATACTGATTCGTTTATAATTTCAATGATATAAACATTGAAATAATATATGTCAAAATATTATATACTAATATGACCGATCATTGGTATGGCGACGTCGGACAAACGAATAAGTTGAGACAGAGTTATGTAAAAGGATTTCTTGATATTAGTGGCGGTGACTTGAAGGTCCGTAATGATAATAATTTAAAATTTTTCAGCGGTGATGCGTCAAATGAATCAAAATTAACAATGAACGCAACAGAATACGTTGTGGAGGGTAAACGATTTGAGAGCGAAGCAAGTGAGAGTGACATAACTGTAGATAATTCGAAACTTGCATTTTTGAAAGATTTAAGCGACAACGCCCAGTTCCAAATGGACCAACTATTTAATACAACAAAGTTTATTGCGACAGACGGTAGTGCTAATGCTACAACATTAATCAATCTAACCGGAGGTGACATCAAGGTGTCTGGGGATATTGTGCCAACTGCCGGTGAAACATATAATTTAGGTAGTGAAGCGTTACCATTTAATTCGTTATACTTAAAAAACCAGACAATTTATTTTGATACGAACGACCCGTCAGAGGGAACTAATACTTATTCTGCGTTTTCGTTTAATGAAGTAACCGGGCAACTCGACCTTTCGTTCAATAATAAGATTGGTTCCACAGTGTTAAGTTACGAAGATAAAGTAGCAATTGGTTATCATCCCAATAATTCAGTGCCTGGCGCATATTTAGACGTTTCTGGAAGTTCTTTATTTCAGGGAACAATAAATGTATTGAGTGGTGACATTTCGTTGAATGACAATCTATCTGTGGGTGGAACAGCCAGTATTAACTCTACTCTTGCCGTTGCCGGTGCTACGACATTGAGTTCTACTTTGAATGTTGCGGAGGCAGCAACGATGAGTTCTACTTTGGGTGTTACAGGTGCTGCCACAATGAGTTCTACATTGGGTGTTACAGGTGCTGCCACAATGAGTTCTACTTTGGGTGTTACAGGCGCTGCCACAATGAGTTCTACTTTGGGTGTTACTGGTGCTGCCACAATGAGTTCTACTTTGGGTGTTACAGGTGCTGCCACAATGAGTTCTACATTGGGTGTTACAGGTGCTACCACAATGAGTTCTACTTTGGGTGTTACAGGTGCTGCCACAATGAGTTCTACTTTGGGTGTTACAGGTGCTGCCACAATGAGTTCTACTTTGGGTGTTACAGGTGCTGCCACAATGAGTTCTACATTGGGTGTAACAAAAACTGCCACAATGAGTTCTAATTTAGTTGTAGGAATGGATGCTTCCCTGAACTCTACTTTGAATGTTGCGGATGCTGCAACGATGAATTCCACATTGAATGTTACAGGTGCTGCCACAATGAGTTCTACATTGGGTGTTACAGGTGCTGCCACCATGAGTTCTACATTGGGTGTTACAGGTGCTGCCACAATGAGTTCTACATTGGGTGTTACAGGTGCTGCCACAATGAGTTCTACATTGGGTGTTACAGGTGCTGCCACAATGAGTTCTACATTGGGTGTAACAAAAACTGCCACAATGAGTTCTAATTTAGTTGTAGGAATGGATGCTTCCCTGAACTCTACTTTGAATGTTGCGGATGCAGCAACGATGAATTCCACATTGAATGTTACTGGTGCTGCCACAATGAGTTCTACTTTGGGTGTTACAGGTGCTGCCACAATGAGTTCTACATTGGGTGTTACAGGTGCTGCCACAATGAGTTCTACTTTGGGTGTTACAGGTGCGGCCACAATGAGTTCTACTTTGGGTGTTACAGGTGCGGCCACAATGAGTTCTACTTTGGGTGTTACAGGTGCGGCCACAATGAGTTCTACTTTGGGTGTTACAGGTGCGGCCACAATGAGTTCTACTTTGGGTGTTACAGGTGCGGCCACAATGAGTTCTACTTTGGGTGTTACGGGTGCTGCCACAATGAGTTCTACATTGGGTGTTACAGGTGCTGCCACAATGAGTTCTACTTTGGGTGTTACAGGTGCGGCCACAATGAGTTCTACTTTGGGTGTTACAGGTGCTGCCACAATGAGTTCTACTTTGGGTGTTACAGGTGCTGCCACAATGAGTTCTACATTGGGTGTTACAGGTGCGGCCACAATGAGTTCTACTTTGGGTGTTACGGGTGCTGCCACAATGAGTTCTACTTTGGGTGTTACAGGTGCTGCCACAATGAGTTCTACATTGGGTGTTACAGGTGCTGCCACAATGAGTTCTACATTGGGTGTTACAGGTGCTGCCACAATGAGTTCTACATTGGATGTAGCAAAAACTGCCACAATGAGTTCTACATTGGGTGTAGCAAAAACTGCCACAATGAGTTCTAATTTAGTTGTAGGACGTGATGCTTCCCTGAACTCTACTTTGAATGTTGCGGATGCGGCAACGATGGAATCCACATTAGGTGTAACCGGTGCTACCACATTAAGTTCTACATTGGACGTTTTAGAAAGCGTAACCATTGGAACCACACTTGATGTAACTGGAATGGCGCATATAGGTTCTAACTTAGATGTGTCCGGAAATCTGACAATCGATGGTAACTTGAGAGTGAATAAGATTGACGATGTATACACCATTAATACAACTATCAATAACTACGATATAGTGATTACCGAAGATATATCCTTGAATGGTTCTATGTTTGCGAGTGGTGATGTATCTTTGAACGCGGGATTATTTGTAAATGAGGATGCATCTTTCAATAGTCATTTATTCATAGGTGATGATGCTTCATTCAATTCACGGTTATATGTTGTCAGTGATGTAACAACCGATAGTGATATTAAGGTTGGCGGCGATGCTTCTTTGAACGCAAAATTATTTGTAAATGAAGACGCTTCGCTTAACGCAAATCTGAATGTTGGCGTGAATGTAGTTGTTGGTGGTATTGTCGACCAATGGTAATAGAATGAATACACGTAATAAGGAAAATAGATTATAATATAGTTACAATGATGTTATAATCACAAAATAAAAATAGTAAGAAATTATATACAAGAATGTCTTGGTTGGCAGAGAAAACATATTCAAATTTATTTAAACAAACTTATATAAAAGGTTTCACCGATATAAGTGGTTCTCTGACTTTGAGACATGGCAACGCAACATTCGATTCGGGATTAAGTTTAGGTGGTGATATTTCTACGAATGGTATATTCGGATTGGGCGGCGACGCTTCATTTAATGCGAAACTGAATGTTTCAAAAGAAACTACTTTGGAATCCACATTACAAGTCGCAGGAAGAAGCGAGTTTTTATCTGATGCTTCATTGAATTCGAATTTGTTGGTTGCCGGTGATGTATCATTGAATTCGAAATTGAATGTCATGGAACAAACTATATTAGGTTCGACATTGAAAGTGGGTGGAAAAACTGAATTTATGTCTGATGCTTCCTTGAATTCCAACTTACTAGTTGCAGGCGATGTATCATTGAATTCCAACTTACTAGTTGCGGGTGATGTATCATTTAATTCCAACTTACTAGTTGCGGGTGATGTTTCTATGAACACAAGACTATTCGTTGCTGATGATGTATCATTGAACGCAAAGTTATATGTTAGTGATTCGATTGGTATAGGTATTCAAACTCCTAGCGTATCAGTGGATATTAGCTATACTGATGCGATTAGAATACCAAGAGGAACAACTGGAGAAAGACCCGCAGTTGATGATGAATCTACTAATGCCGGTTATATTCGTTATAATACAACAAATCATCAATTTGAAGGATATGGACCTGGTAGTGCTTGGGGATCATTGGGAGGAGTTATCAATGTTGCACAAAATACAAAGGTGTTAGCATCTTATCCAAATGCGGATTCAACAAACAACGAATTGATGTTCTTTACTTCCGAAGCAGGAAGCACAAGTCCTACTGACGCCATTGAAGGAATGAGAATTACTAATTCGGGTGATGTTTCTATGAATTATCGTCTCTCTGTATCTGGCGATGTATCATTTAATTCTAATTTGAATGTCACAGAACAAACCGTATTGGAATCCACATTACAAGTGGGTGGAAAAACTGATTTTTTGTCTGATGCTTCATTTAATTCCAAGTTGCTGGTTGCAGGCGATGTATCATTTAATTCCAAGTTGCTGGTTGCAGGCGATGTATCATTTAATTCCAAGTTGCTGGTTGCGGGTGATGTTTCTATGAACACAAGACTATTCGTTGCTGATGATGTATCATTGAACGCAAAGTTATATGTTAGTGATTCGATTGGTATAGGTATTCAAAATCCTAGCGTATCAGTGGATATTAGCTATACTGATGCGATTAGAATACCAAGAGGAACAACTGGAGAAAGACCTGCGGTTGATGATGAATCTACTAATGCCGGTTATATTCGTTATAATACAACAAATCATCAATTTGAAGGATATGGACCTGGTAGTGCTTGGGGATCATTGGGAGGAGTTATCAATGTTGCACAAAATACAAAGGTGTTAGCATCTTATCCAAATGCGGATTCAACAAACAACGAATTGATGTTCTTTACTTCCGAAGCAGGAAGCACAAGTCCTACTGACGCCATTGAAGGAATGAGAATTACTAATTCGGGTGATGTTTCTATGAATTATCGTCTCTCTGTATCTGGCGATGTATCATTTAATTCTAATTTGAATGTGTCAAATGAAACCATATTAGAGTCCACATTAAAAGTGAGTGGAAAAACAGAGTTTTTGTCTGATGCTTCATTGAATTCCAACTTGTTTGTTGCTGGTGATGTATCATTGAATTCTAATTTATACGTAGAGGGTAACACTGAAATAAGTGGCAATGTATTAATAACCGGAGGATTTACAGTACAAAATCAAACAAATATTATAGAGATAAATACTACTGTAAATAATTATGAAATAATTGTATCAGAAGATATATCTTTAAATGGTAATTTATATACAAGTGGTGATGTATCGTTAAATTCTAATTTGAATGTGACAAATCAAACCGTATTGGAATCCACATTACAAGTTGGTGGAAAAACAGAATTTTTATCTGATGTTTCTATGAATGCAAACCTATTAGTTGATGGTGATGCTATACTGAACTCCAATTTGAATGTGACAAATGAAACCGTATTGGAATCCACATTACAAGTTGGTGGGATTACTGAATTTATGTCTGATGCTTCATTGAATTCCAACTTGTTTGTTGCCGGGGATGTATCATTTAATTCTAATTTGAATGTGACAAATGAAACCGTATTGGAATCTACATTACAAGTTGGTGGGATTACTGAATTTATGTCTGATGCTTCATTGAATTCCAACTTGTTTGTTGCCGGTGATGTATCATTTAATTCTAATTTGAATGTGACAAATCAAACCGTATTGGAATCAACATTACAAGTTGGTGGAAAAACAGAATTTTTATCTGATGTTTCCATGAATGCAAACCTATTAGTTGATGGTGATGCTACACTGAACTCCAGTTTGAACGTGACAAATGAAACCGTATTGGAATCCACCTTATACGTGAGTGGAAAAACCGAGCTTATGTTGGATGCTTCCTTGAATTCCAACCTACTGGTTGCGGGTGATGTATCATTTAATTCCAACTTGAATGTGACAAATGAAACCGTATTGGAATCCACATTACAAGTGGGTGGAAAAACCGAGCTTATGTTGGATGCTTCCTTGAATTCTAACTTACTGGTTGCCGGTGATGTATCATTTAATTCTAATTTGAATGTGACAAATCAAACCGTATTGGAATCCACATTACAAGTTGGTGGAAAAACAGAATTTTTATCTGATGTTTCCATGAATGCAAACCTATTAGTTGATGGTGATGCTACACTGAAGTCCAGTTTGAACGTGTCAAACGAAACTACTTTGGAATCAACATTACAAGTTGCGGGGAAAACAGACTTTTTATCGGATGCTTCCTTGAATTCCAACCTACTGGTTGCGGGTGATGTATCATTTAATTCCAACTTGAATGTGACAAATGAAACCGTATTGGAATCCACATTACAAGTGGGTGGAAAAACCGAGCTTATGTTGGATGCTTCCTTGAATTCTAACTTACTGGTTGCCGGTGATGTATCATTTAATTCTAATTTGAATGTGACAAATCAAACCGTATTGGAATCCACATTACAAGTTGGTGGAAAAACAGAATTTTTATCTGATGTTTCCATGAATGCAAACCTATTAGTTGATGGTGATGCTACACTGAAGTCCAGTTTGAACGTGTCAAACGAAACTACTTTGGAATCAACATTACAAGTTGCGGGGAAAACAGATTTTTTATCTGATGCTTCCTTGAATTCCAACTTACTGGTTGCGGGTGATGTATCATTTAATTCCAAATTGAATGTGACAAATCAAACCACATTAGAATCCACATTACAGGTGGGTGGAAAAACAGAATTTTTATCTGATGTTTCCATGAATGCAAACCTATTAGTTGATGGTGATGCTACACTGAACTCCAATTTGAATGTGACAAATGAAACCATATTAGAGGCCACATTAAAAGTGGGTGGAAAAACCGAGTTTTTGTCTGATGCTTCATTGAATTCCAACTTATTGGTTGCTGGCGATGTATCATTTAATTCTAATTTGAATGTAACAAATGAAACCGTATTGGAATCCATCTTATATGTGGGTGGAAAAACTGAATTTATGTCTGATGCTTCCTTGAATTCCAACTTACTGGTGGCGGGTGATGTATCATTGAATTCCAAATTGGATGTCACCGGTCAAACCGTATTAGAGTCCACATTAAAAGTGGGTGGAAAAACCGAGTTTTTGTCTGATGCTTCATTGAATTCCGACTTGTTTGTTGCGGGCGATGTATCATTGAATTCTAATTTATACGTACAAGGTAACACTACATTAAGTGGCGATGTATTAATAACCGGAGGATTTACAGTAAAAGATCAAACAAATATTATAGAGATAAATACTACTGTAAATAATTATGAAATAATTGTATCAGAAGATATATCTTTAAATGGTAATCTATATACAAGTGGTGATGTATCATTTAATTCAAAGTTATATGTTTTAGATGAGGTCTCATTTGATTCTACATTGTCCGTAACAGGTGCAATTACTGCTCCGAACTATATAATTCCAGATAGTTCTTTTGTGGGTTTTGATGGTATCGTGAAGGGAATGTATGGACTGTTTCATTCTACTACAATAAATACAAGTTCAGATGGTTTAAATATTGGTGCAAATGATTATAACGGACGTATAGGAATGTCTATTGTAAATGAGGGTCTTCATGCTAATGTACAATTTCATACACATCACAATGGATCGAAATGGAGAACTCCAATGACAATAAAATACAATGGAAATGTCGGTATCGGCACGAACGACCCACAATATACGTTGGATGTATCGGGTACGATAAACACGACAGATACGATTAGTGGAGTAGATTTTATCTCTTCAACAGGGAATTATAACTCATCGAGCAATAATCTACGCCTAACCTCTTATAGCGCTACTGTCCCATCCATTTCAGGTGCTGAAAATATTGCGATTGGAAATAATTGCGGAAGAGTTCAAACAGGAGGAAGTATCGCTATGGGTGCAAACGCAGGGACAGCACAGACAGCGAATGATATTGCGATTGGGACTAACGCAGGTTTATCTCAGTCAGGTGGAAATGTCGCACTTGGTCCTATCGCAGGAATATCTCAAGGTGAATTTAATGTCGCAATAGGAAGCGATAACGTAGGACAAGACCAAAATGATTCGGCAATCGCAATCGGTCGGGCAGCGGGAGCGGGAATTGGTTCTGCACGTCAAGGTGATTCGGCAATCGCAATCGGAAATAATTGTGCTATCTCTACACAGGGCTCTTCGGCAATCGCAATGGGTATTTTTGCTGGATCAACGAGTCAAGGGACTTCGGCAGTTGCGATTGGAGGACAAGCTGGATTAACGAGTCAAGGGATTTCGTCAGTGGCGGTTGGTCCTAGTGCTGGAGCAACGAGTCAAGGTAATTATTCGGTGGCGATTGGACATTATGCCGCACATACGGGTCAAGGGAATGGTGCTACTGCGATCGGTAACAACGCAGGTGGGTTGTATCAGTCAGCGAATTCAACCGCAATCGGGCATAACTCTAATTTTAATTCTACTAATACTGGATGGATTAGTGCTATACCAGCGAATGCTGTATTATTAAATGGGTCGGGTGTTTCATTTCCTAATTACACAGATGGAGATTATACTTCGCCAGCACCAATCAACGGAAAAACTGGTGGATTATATGTAAAACATATTAGAGACTTAAGTGGAACAGAGCAACCATCTACCGGTGATTATTTCAAATTATGCTGGTCTAAGGACAGTGGTGAAGCATACGCAGTTCCCGAACATAACTATCTAATTAAAAATAATAATAATGGTACTTTACTTTATCCGGGTTTTGATGGTGGTATAAATAAGGGAATGTATGGTGTGTTTACTGCGAATGCCAATCCAGCTTTTTCAGATAAATTAAATGTTGGAGATCAAGATTATAATAAACGTATCGGAATGTCTCTTACTAGTGCAAACCAACAACGTATTTATTTACAATTTCATACATACTCTTACAATAAGTGGTATACTCCAATGACAATGTCCGATGGCTTCGTCGGTATCGGCATGAAGAATCCACGCGATTCTTTGGACGTATCGGGTAATGTAAGGCTGAATGGTGATTTAATATTAAACAATAGGTATACTTTCAGAAATGTATCAACTGCCGTAACAAATGATTTAGTTATGTCTTATAATGACTCATTAACCAGGAGTGTTATACTTCATAATACGTTTCAGGATGGGAACCCGAATATGACAAATCGGGGAACAAATCTGCAATTAGACGGAGATATAATAATCAAACCGAATAGCTTACTTCTGGTTCCCATTTCTAATATACTACCCAGTCAAACGTCAAATATGCAACTGTGGGCAACATTCCACGACAGCACTGATGGTGGTACAAGACGTGCTGCAGATATAACCAGTGGTTTTGCAGGCACTCAATACACCACTGCTACCGCGGGCACATGGGGAAATGAATATTTAAAGTTTGGTGTTGGTGGGGCGACTGATAATGCTAATCCAACAACCGAACAAATGCGTATCACTACTGTTGGTGTCGGTATCGGCACGTCCACTCCAGATGCCAAATTACATATTCACGGCGGCACGTTAGGATCAACTGCTGGTGATGAAATCGTGTTAGCAAATTTCGAACATCTAAACAATAACATTAATGGATTAAAAATCATTTCTCGAAGAAACACCACCGAGGGGATTGATTGGTTCACCGCAAGCACTGTGATACAGAATGTTACGGATAACTCAGCCTTGCAAGGTTATATAGAATTCAACCCGCTTAATAATGCGTATGGAATTGAATTAGGGACCAATTTGGGTACGGCCTTAACTATCCGTAGCGATAAAAAAATCGGTATCGGCACGACGATTCCAACTTCTGAGTTAGAAGTGGTAGGATCAATTACCGCTCCGAACTATATAATTAAAACTGGTAATGCTGGTAATGAATCTGCTAATTTCATTTATACGGGTTTTGATGGTATAGTGAAGGGAATGTATGGAGCGTTTTATCCTATTACAACAAATACAAGTTCAGATGGTTTAAATATTGGTACAAATGATTATAACGGACGTATAGGAATGTCTATTGTAAATGAGGTTATTAGTAATGCTGGTAGTGCGAGTTTACAATTTCATACACATGATCATGGTTCGAAGTGGAGAACTCCAATGACAATAAAATACAATGGAAATGTCGGTATCGGCACGAACGCTCCAACTTCTGAGTTAGAAGTGGTAGGAACAATTACCGCTCCGAACTATATAATTTCAGATAGTGCTTTTACGGGTTTTGATGGTATCGTGAAGGGAATGTATGGAATGTTTCATTCTGCTACTGTTTCTTCAAATGTAGATGGTTTAAATATTGGTGCGAATGATTATAATGGACGTCTAGGAATGTCTATTGTAAATGATGGAGCAAATAGTCTTAGTGCGAGTTTACAATTTCATACACATCATAATGGATCTAAATGGAGAACTCCAATGACAATAAAATACAATGGCAATGTCGGTATCGGTACGAACGATCCTTATTCCCCATTATGTATTACAGGTTCTTTATCGGTAGATAAAAGAGAAGAACGCTCCACCATTACATATGTACGTGGTGGTGCTACTTTTACCGGACAATCTATAACTGACAACACTGCTGGTATGTTTTTCGCAAATGATAGCAATAATGGTTATCCGGATGATGTTGCGTTGGTTCTTGGAAATCACGACAGTTCCACTACCTTAAATAAAAGTGTTAAAATGGCGTTCACCATAAGAGATAGTCTGGGTACTTTTAAAGAATCCCCAACGATTGAATATGTTACAGCCACCCAAGACGGCATAGTAGGTGCGTTAAAATTTAATGTAACGACAACTAATTCTGGATTTAATTCTTCTACTGAAAGCATGACAATCCTATCAGATGGAAATGTCGGTATCGGCACGAGCGCTCCATTATTTAAGTTTGATGTACGGGGAACTATAGGAGGTGCAAACTTTTTGGATAGTAATAATAACGCTCACTTATTCGATGATGCGCAGGGTATGATGTTTGGAAAACAACTATATTCAACCACTGCTAATGATGGGTTACAACTTGGTCAAAGTGGAAGTGCATATTCGCGCATGGGAATGTCTGTTTTAAATGATGGTCTTAGTGCTAGTATACAATTTCATACACATCAATCAGGTTTGACATTCAGAACTCCAATGACAATAAAATACAATGGAAATGTCGGTATCGGCACGAGCGCTCCATTAGCACCATTACACATCGCGAGTGAAAACTCGACCAATATCACTGGGAATAATGCCGGATATTTTAGGATTTATTCTTCCGCCGGCACAGGAACAGGAGGAGCCGGCAGTGGAAACGCAAACGTGTTCGGTACTACTTCTATACTTGCTAAAGGTTGCATATTAACCGAAGATCAAGTTATAGCTTACGGAGGAGTGATAACCGCGTCAGACATTCGTATCAAGGTTAATATAGTAGATGTACAAGATGATTCAGCATTGGAAACTCTACGGCAACTGAAACCCAAAAAATACACATATAAAGATGTAGTAAAGAGGGGAGATGAACCGGTTTGGGGATTTATCGCCCAAGAAGTAAGCGAAATATTACCATATTCAACAACTTTGTTGAAGGAAACCATACCAAATATTTACGAATTTGGAAGTGTAAGTGGAGACAACCATGATATAGTAACTTTGACAACATACAAAACAAGTGATTTCAGTAAGGACGCATCTGCGAATTTACATAAGACAATCGAATTTCGAACAGTCACTAACAAAACAGAAACCGCAGAAATCATCGAAGTAATTGATGAATATACTTTCAAGGTAGACAAAGATTTATCAGATTGGAGTGGAAGTGTGGATAGTTCAGGAAATATAATAACAGAAACACAAGAAGAAATCCAATATGATACGTCAGGAAACGAAATAGTAGATGCGTCTGGAAATGTGATAAAGACAACAAAAACAACCTATCCAGGAAATGAATTATTTGTCTACGGACAAGAAGTAGATGATTTCCATATATTAAAGAAAGACGCAATATGGACGGTAGCGACAGCTGCACTACAAGAAGTAGATAGACAACTTCAAGAAGAAAAACAGAAGACATCAACATTAGAAAGTCAAGTAGCAGATTTATTGACAAGGGTTATTGCGTTAGAGAACGCATAAAGTAAAGTAAAATAATAAAATTATAAAATTATAAAATTATAAAGGTTATAATTTTATAAATATATGTTCAAATTATGAATCAAATATCAAATTGTTTGAAAAGACCACTATTTATGTGTTCATTACTGGTTTCAAGTCCTAAGTCTGTATCATTTGCGGTTAATGAACCTAACAGTTCAAATCGTCCATCCCATTTAATGTTATTAACGATTGTAGGTGTCGCGGGGTGTTCTTTTATAAGTGCGAAACCATCTTCATCATATGTTCCAGCGTTGGGTAGAAAAATACCATAATTCGTAATAGGATTATATGCCACAGTATCTTCTTTTATCAGTGTGAAATCGCTATCATCGTATGTAATTTCTTTTGCAATATACACACCAACACTATTATCACCAACAAGTGCGTTTCTAGGTATGGATTGGTCGGGGTATTGTGCTCTGAAATTACCGCATATATCAACCTCGCCATTAAACGATGCGTCGCCGGCAACAGAAAAACCTGCGTTTAACGAGAGGTCAGATTCGGTATCAATTCCAACCTCACCCAATAAAGCACTTATTGGTATAGACCCAACTGGATATTGAGCGTAAAAGTTACCACATACATCTACGCGTCCATTCAAAGAGGCATCGCCACTAATAGTAATATTATCAGTAACTACTGTGCCAGTAAATATAGGTCCAGATAAAGGAGCCTTTGATGCGATTGAGTTTGTGATAGTAGTTGAAAAACTAGCATCATCACCAAGAGCCGCCGCTAATTCATTCAATGTGTTTAATGCACCAGGTGCTGAATCGACCAAATTGGAAACCGCACTTTGCACGAAAGCAGTAGTAGCGATTTGTGTGGTAGTAGTTCCCGCATTAGCGGTTGGTGCGTTAGGTATTCCAGTAAAAGTAGGAGAAGAAGCATTTGGTTTCAAATCAAGAGCACTTTGTGTAACAGTAGAAATGGGTTTATTTATATCACTCGTATTATCTACATTACCAAGACCAACCGATGTTGCGGATATCCCTGTTACTGAACCTGAAAATACAGTATCGCCACCTATATATAAATTTGAATTGAATGATACATCAGATTCGACAAATAGTTTTCCGGATGGTTTTACCCCACCTGAAAAAGGAAGGCTATATGTTCTTACACTGCCTGCGTTATTTGCGTTAGCGTCCGTCCAAAGTTCACCAACTACCAGTTTATTGCCGTCATCATTCATATCAATAGATATTCCCACGCCATCATAAGCGGACAATCCATTTTTTTCACCTATAAAAACCCATACATTATTTATTAACTGATATACATTAACAAACCCTGCACCGTTAATATTGGTGCTACTTGTACCATGACTGCTAACAGAAAATATCGTTCCATTTTTATTAATAGATACTTGATTACCCATTCTCTGGTATGCGTGGTTACCATAAAAAACCGTTTGTTGGTTCCAACTATTTGAACTCTGGTCATATTGATACACATATACTGCTCCTGTATATTGTCCTCCATTTATCATAAGTTCGGGTTCTCCTACAACAATCGTATGTCCAACTCCGTCCAGATGTAATCCGTTTCCAAAATTCCCATAATAACTGAGTCTGTTTACTGGTGATCCTAATAGAGACCACACGTTATTTGAATATTCATACATAAAAATTTTCCCTGCTTTTCCGCTCGTCCCGGCGGCGCTAAATCCTAAAATATTTCCCGCACTATTAAGTGTAATCGACCAACCGACATACTTGCCAAGAGTAGTATAATCCGTAAAATTACTTCCTAATTGTATCCATAATGAACCATCGTATTGATATACTGCAATATATCCAAGTTGATTTTTATAATTAGGTGCCCCTACAGCCATAATATTTCCTGCGTCATTTAATGTAACATTCGTGCCAAACAAAGAAGTATAATCATACGTCCCGTGTAGCGTATTTCCTTTTTGAGACCATGTATTTAAATCGCTATTATATTCGAAGACCTTAACAATTCCGACAGAAGGCACATTATTATAAGATTTTTTAGATACTCCATATGCAAAAATAGTTCCATCTTGATTCAAATCAATAAAAGAATGAAAGTAGATTTGGGAATCATGTAGTTCAGTTTCACTATTAAACGCACCGATTTCAGACCAATTATTATTAATATATTTATAAATCTTAACACTACCGCCATCAGTGATATTCGTATCATCACTATAAATTGAAACAGCTATTGTCGAACCATCGCCACTCATCGCTACTGTATCTCCAAATCCATCTCCTTGATTCACGCCTAGAAGGGTAGACCCCATTGAGGTCCATTCTTCATTCGCTTGTAAAATAATTTCATCAGTAGCTTCATTCGCAATAGTAAGTCCGCCAGAAATAGTAGCCCCACTATTAAACGTTACTCCACCAACTACATTTAATCCTGCGTTTAATGATAAATCGATATTTGTATCTATGCCACCACCGCCCCCGATAACAGCCGACGCGGGTATAGAGCCATCTGGATATTGAGCGTAAAAGTTACCACATATATCTACACGTCCATTCAATGATAAATCGAGATTTGTATCTATGCCACCACCGCCCCCGATAACAGCCGACGCGGGTATAGAGCCATCTGGATATTGAGCGTAAAAGTTACCACATATATCTACACGTCCATTCAAAGATGCATCGCCACTAATAGTGATATTATCAGTAACTACTGTGCCAGTAAATGTAGGTCCAGATAAAGGAGCCTTTGACGCAATTGAGTTTGTGATAGTAGTTGAAAAATTAGCATCATCACCAAGAGCAGCCGCTAATTCATTCAATGTGTTTAATGCACCAGGTGCTGAATCGACCAAATTGGAAACCGCACTTTGCACGAAAGCAGTAGTAGCGATTTGTGTGGTAGTAGTTCCAGTATTAGCGGTTGGTGCGCTAGGTATTCCAGTAAAAGTCGGCGAAGAAGCGTTTGGTTTCAAATCAAGAGCACTTTGCACGAAAGCAGTAGTAGCGATTTGTGTGGTAGTAGTTCCCACATTAGCGGTTGGTGCGCTAGGTATTCCAGTAAAAGTAGGAGAAGAAGCATTTGGTTTCAAATCAAGTGCGCTTTGTGTAGCAGTTGAAATCGGTTTATTTATATCACTCGTATTATCTACATTACCAAGACCAATCGATGTTGCGGATATCCCTGTTACTGAACCTGAAAATACAGTATCGCCTGTTACGTGCAATCCCGAATGGAATAATACATCTGATGCTACTGTTAATTTCCCATACTCCTCTATGCCACCTGTATATGGAATCTCGTATGTAGTCGCTACTGAATTAGTAACAACAACCATTTTATTTCCAATGCGATTGATACTATTTATTTTCCCAATAAAGTCGTTACCAATTTGGGTCCAAGTTTCATTTTTATAATAATATACAAAGGAATATCCTGCCAACATATGTCCACTATTGCTAATGATTATTATATTGCCGTCTCCATTTATTTTTAAACTGGTTCCCAGAAATGTATTCGCAGTGGGTCCTACAATGTCACTTCCCAATTGTATCCATTCGTTATTATTATTATATTCAAATATACGAACATGTCCCACATCATTACCAGTACTAGTATCATAATATATCCCACCAATTGCTACCCTCTTTCCATTAGTATTTAATGATACATAATATCCAAAATGGTCTCCTGCGCCAGCTGTTCCTACACCTTGAATAGAAGAACCAAGTTGAGTCCAATTATTATTTATCAGTTGAAACATACGAACATTCCCCGTTCCACTATTATACATAGCCCCTGCTGCTATAATATCACCCGTTTCATTAATAGCACAAGATGCGCCAAAGTGGTCTCCATTGTTCTCACCAACAATATCTGACCCCACTTGAACCCACAACGAACCATCATAATCGTACACTTGGGCACGTCCTTTGTTTGTACCAGCCGAATCATAACCATAACCACCAATAATAATTCTAGAACCGTCACCGTTGATATTAACTCCTTGTCCGAAGCTTTCTTGTGATGAATTCACATCGCCATATAATGTTTGTCCGGATTGTATCCATTCTGAATTGTTATATTCATATACTCGTATAAAACCACGATTTTGGGCACCATTAAAGTCACTTATTAATATACGCAACCCTGAATCACTAAGTCTTACCTTATATCCAAATCGTGAGGATTCGTTAGTTGTGATATTGCTTCCCATTTGTATCCAATTAGAAGCAATCAATTGATACACCTTCACTTTTCTGCCAGATTCATATACTCCAGCCGCATATATAGTACCATCGGCATTCAATGATACCGATTCCGACCCCCCCCCAAGATTGGGTGCATCACCATATTGACTCCATTGTGCGTTATCCCCTATTGTAACCTCACTTGATAGATTGATAATATTGGTTTCACCTGTTATAATGCCACCATCGCCTCCTCCACTGCCACCACCGCCCCCGATAACAGCCGACGCGGGTATAGAGCCATCTGGATATTGAGCGTAAAAGTTACCACATACATCTACATTACTGTTTAATGAAACGTCTCCGGCAACAGAAAAACTTGCGTTTAACGAGAGGTCAGATTCGGTATCAATTCCAACCTCACCCAATAAAGCACTTATTGGTATAGACCCAACTGGATATTGAGCGTAAAAATTACCACATACATCTACGCGTCCATTCAAAGATGCATCGCCACTAATAGTGATATTATCAGTAACAACTGTTCCAGTAAATGTAGGTCCAGATAAAGGAGCCTTTGATGCGATTGAGTTTGTGACAGTAGTTGAAAAATTCGCATCACTACCAAGAGCAACCGCTAATTCATTCAGTGTGTTTAATGTGCCAGGTGCTGAATCGACCAAATTGGAAACCGCACTTTTTACAAACGAAGTAGTTGCGATTTGTGAACTATTATTGTCGCTGGTTGCTGTAGGTGCTCTAGGTATTCCTGTAAATGTAGGAGAGGAAAGATCGGATTTTAAATTTAAGGATGAACCCATATTTACAATATCAACTTGATTTGCTTTCAAATTCAAGGAAGCATCAAGAGAAGCAATATCTGCTTTCATGTTGAAGGAAGCATCAAGAGAAGCAATATCTGCTTTCAAGTTGAAGGAAGCATCAAGAGAAGCAATATCTGCTTTCAAGTTGAAGGAAGCATCAAGAGAAGCAATATCTGCTTTCAAGTTGAAGGAAGCATCAAGAGAAGCAATATCTGCTTTCAAGTTGAAGGAAGCATCAAGAGAAGCAATATCTGCTTTCAAGTTGAAGGAAGCATCAAGAGAAGCAATATCTGCTTTTAGATTCAAGGAAGCATCCACAGTAGCAATACCTGCCTTCAAATCCAAGTTTGCATTAACAGTAGCAATATCTGCTTTTAGATTCAAGGAAGCATCCACAGTAGCAATATCTGCTTTTAGATTCAAGGAAGCATCAGTATTCGATTTATTAGAACCTATCAAATTTGTTATAGTAGTTGAGAAATTGGCATCTTCACCAAGTGCGGTTGCCAATTCATTTAATGTATTTAAAGTGTCTGGGGCACTATTGACTAAATCCGAAACTGTATTGTTAACATATGAAACATCTGCTTTCAAGTTGAAGGAAGCATCAAGAGAAGCAATATCTGCTTTTAGATTCAAGGAAGCATCAAGAGTAGCAACGTCTGCCTTCAAATCCAAGTTTGCGTTAACAGTAGCAATATCTGCTTTTAGATTCAATGATGTGTCAAGAGAAGCAATATCTGCTTTTAGATTCAAGGAAGCATCAAGAGTAGCAACGTCTGCCTTCAAATCCAAGTTTGCGTTAACAGTAGCAATATCTGCTTTTAGATTCAATGATGTGTCAAGAGAAGCAATATCTGCTTTTAGATTCAAGGAAGCATCAAGAGTAGCAACGTCTGCCTTCAAATCCAAGTTTGCGTTAACAGTAGCAATATCTGCTTTTAGATTCAATGATGTGTCAAGAGAAGCAATATCTGCTTTTAGATTCAAGGAAGCATCCACAGTAGCAATACCTGCCTTCAAATCCAAGTTTACATTAACAGTAGCAATATCTGCTTTTAGATTCAAGGAAGCATCAGTATTCGATTTATTAGAACCTATCAAATTTGTTATAGTAGTTGAGAAATTGGAATCTTCACCAAGTGCGGTTGCCAATTCATTTAATGTATTTAAAGTGTCTGGGGCACTATTGACTAAATCCGAAACTGTATTGTTAACATATGAAACATCTGCTTTCAAGTTGAAGGAAGCATCAAGA
>Ga0209830_10000370_pt1 | contig 48711 bp, 29 predicted proteins | sample ArcticOcean_MG_C_12_FD_187439 | JGI IMG/M metagenome (GOLD analysis project Ga0209830, IMG submission 187439) | Marine microbial communities from western Arctic Ocean - ArcticOcean_MG_CB8_130 (SPAdes) (version 2) | ecosystem: Environmental > Aquatic > Marine > Oceanic | place: Arctic Ocean...
GTACAGGTAGCGTTGTTTTCGTGGTCTCCGCTCGCCTCTACGGGGTTACCGCTTCACTCTTCTGGGCACCCGGTCGCGCACAACCACTGAAGCATCTCGAGGTGCCCGCCCAGCGCCGCATTACGGTACGTATACCTGTCCCACGGACAGCCGTTCGCGCGCGCCCACTGCAGCACCGCGAGGTGACCGTAATACGCCGCGTACGAGCACGTGAATCTGCCCCAAGGGCAGCCGTTTGCGGGCAACCACTGCAGCACCTCGAGGTGCCCGCCCCTCGCCGCACAGTAGCACGTGGTTGCGTCCCACGGGCAGCCGTTCGCGCGCAACCACTGCAGCACCTCGAAATGCCCGCTCGTCGCCGCCTCATGGCACGTATTCAAGTCCCACGGGCAGCCGTTCGCGCGCGCCCACAGCAGTACCTCGAGGTTACCGCGTCGCGCCGCCCACGAGCACGTCCTTGCGTCCCACGGGCAGCCGTTCGCGCGCGCCCACTTTAGCATCTCTAGATGTCCGCTAGAAGCCGCAGCCGAGCACGTCCTCTCGTCCCACAGGCAGCCGTTCGCGTGCGCCCACTGCAGCACCTTGAGGTGCCCGCCCTCCGCCGCACCCGAGCACGTGGTTGCGTCCCACGGGCAGTCGTTCGCACGCGCCCACTGCAGTATCTCGAGATGATCGCGCAACGCCGCCATTCTGCACGTCTCCCAGTCCCACGGGCAGCCGTTAGCGTGCGCCCACTGCAGCACCTCGAGGTGCCCGCCCTCCGCCGCCCCCGAGCACGTCCACATGTTCCACGGGCAGCCGTTCGCGCGCAACCACTGCAGCACCTCGAGGTGCCCACCCTTCGCCGCGTACGCGCACGTCCACTCGTCCCACGGGCAGCCGTTTGCGTGCGCCCACTGCAGCATCTCGAAGTGCCCGCCCCTTGCCCCCCACGCGCACGTCATCTTGTTCCACGGGCAGCCGTTAGTGCGTGCCCACTGCAGCACCTCGAGGTGATCGCGCAACGCCGCGAACAAGCACGTGTACCCGTCCCACGGACATCCGTTCGCATGCGCCCACTGCAGCACCTCGAGGTGCCCGCCCTGCGCCGCTACGTTGCATGTCCTTTCGCTCCATGGGAAGTCGTTCTCGCGCAACCACTTCAGTACCTCGAGTTGTCCTTCGGTAGCCGCAATGGTGCACAAGCTAAAAGTGTCGTCGTTGTACTTGTCGTAATCGTTGTAGTCTTCGTCGCCGCTATCCAGGTCACCTCGCTGATCCAGCTCATCGTGCTGATGCATGAGTTGCAGCGCGCTTAAGTCTCCGAGCTCTATGACTTTCTTAGCTCCCAGTGCTCCCAGTGGGTACACGTCACGCCCCGTCGCCGCCACCGCATCGCGCATCTCACGGCTCACCGCTCGGAGCCGAGCGAGATCTGAGGGATCGGGCAGATTGCGCGAATTAAGGACGTGCGTGATGAGTATGTGGGCGGGCAGAACCGCGAAGGCGTCAACAGTGTCGCGCTGGTGCGCGATATTACTAAAGTCAAGAGTGTTGGGGTAGGAGGTGGGCATGGTGCGTCGTCGCGCAGGCGAGTGTGACTTCAGAGCAACGTGTTTTCGGGGCTTCCGAGAAAAGCGTTACCGACGGAACTCGAAAAAGAACGCCTGAAGAAAACGAAAGCCGAACAAAGACGCCAAACCACGACGCGCCCGGGTGACGTCCACCTCTTCCCACCATGGCTTCCAACTCGGGAGGCGCTGTTAACCCTCCCACTCCTAGCGATACTCGTGAGCGTGACGATACCGCGACTGCAGCGCCGCCGACTGACGCGGGCGAGGCGGACGCACTCCCGATGGTCACGAGATCTGACGAATTCGAAAACCTACTCTTTCGTGAGCCCGCTCACGTGCCGCAGCAAGAGGATACCGGTGCGACTCGCGTATCGCCCGTGGACTCCACGTCAACCGCCCAGCCTGCTACTCCCGCTGCGACGACGGAAAAACCCGCGGACGTTTCTGTCGCGGATAGGGTAGCAGGACTTCACGCGCACGAAAATCTCGTGGCGTACTTTTGCTCCGTGCCAGCCTCGCGTGGCGCCGGCGGTAACAAGCGCAACCTGAAAGTGAGGTACAGCGACCAGCTCTGGGGGTTGTTCGACACACACGGGTGGTCCTCGTACTGCGCCGTCGATTAATGCGAATGCGCGGTAGAGTTCAAACGCCCGCGCTCGTGCGTGAAACACAAAAACCCAATAGGCTCCGTGTTCGCGAAGTGTTTCAAGCACGGCGTGAACGATAAAGTGCTACAGGGCGAAATCAAAGAAACAAGCGAGGGAAGCGATACCTGAGTGTTGATGAAGAACCACAAAGTGAGTTGATCCGACAAAGCGCTTGGATACGGGGTAATACGGGGTATAGGGGTGGGATACGCGTGCGAACGACGATCGCGACGCTTCACAAAAAAAATATCTACCTAGACTACAAAATTGCCTCCTTCTCCCAGAAGCCTATTTTCCCAAGCACTTTGGGCTCCACGACCCAGTGACACAAACGCTTGCACGTGGGTGACATCAGCCCCACCGTTCCGAGCAGCGGCAGAAGCACCAACCCGATGATCGCCCTTCCCCAAATCGGCGGTTGAAGATTTTCGGGAACGGCGATATCCTGTATCAACAAAACGCCGCGAATCACCACCAGGTGCAGCAAGTACGCGTACATCGTCCGGCTCCCGTACGCGGTGTACCACTTTTGATCTGTCGGCACCACCGCGGCGAAGCCCCCCATACACAGAAACGCAAAGACGAAAAAGATAACGCGGTACATGGCGTGTTCCAGCGGCGCGCCGCTCGGCGTATCCGGCGTCCCGCCCTCGCCGTCGTCGACGTACGGGCCCTGCATCCACAGGTACCGCTGGATCTCGTCGAAACAATACACGTGGATGTTGTTGATTTCGTCTTCCGAGGTTCCATCTGCGCTGCTATCCGTGGTATGCGCGCCGTCAATCATGGCCGTAAACACGGCCACCGCGCCGATCGTCACGACCCACCCGATTCTTTTCACCGCTCCGCCGCTTTTCATGCGCGCGTACGTCTCGCCGCTGATCGCGCACGCGCCGACGTAAAACACGGGAAGAAAAGCGATCCCCCGCTGAAAATCAAGAAACGCCAGGCCGTTTGACGTGTCAGGTGTCTCCGTGAACCCCACCGCTATGGCACAAAGGAACAGCAGCGGCAGTAAAATACCCGTCTTTATCTGCGCCAAGATTGAGATTGACGAACGCCAGAAAAACAACGCGGTGAGGTACCAGGTCACGCCGATCGGACTCCACAGCTGTACCGGGTAGGTCCGGTAGTTGTATAGCACGTAGAAGGGCTGCCAGATAAGCCACGGGACTATTAGGGATTCCACTAACCCGCGGTACCGTTTGGATAATGAAACCCCGTCGCCCAAACTCACGTCCCTCCGCCATCCTTTTGAACAAAACCCGGACACGCAAATAAACGCCGGCATGCCGAGCAAGTTGAGGTACAGGTAAAACCCTCTTCCCAGCCGTAACAAATCGACCCTGTACCCAAGCGCGCGTGTGGAGTACGAATCCCTTCCGCACCACCCTCGGCCGGAATCGGGGTCAAGCACTTTGAAGAAATCCTGGAAACAATGGTTCATCACCACGGCGCACATGAGCCAAAACTTGCAGTTGTCCAAATGGGCGTCTCGGTGAGCGCCAGATTTATCGGTCGACACCACCGTCGTGCCGCCGTCATTTCCCGTAGAAGCACCGCCGGTCAACCGCGTGGTCTCTTCAGTACCCCCGTACGCGCTACCGCCTGTTGGTTGGGCACGAGGAGACGATTTGGAAGGGGTCAGTGAAGGGCGCGAAGCGCGAAGATGCTCGCGCGGTTTGTCGTCTAAACGGTGGTGGTGGTTACACCGCGAGTGGCCCCGCTGACAAGCGGACGAGGGAACAGACGCGCGCGTGTGGCAAGCGAAACGCGGATGCCAACGTGAACGCACCCGAACCCATGACAATGGAACCCTGACCGAGCCCGAGGCGCCTGACACGTCCGTCGAAGCGCGGCGCCCGCGACTCTGGTTGATTGGCTGGCTCGTCAAAGGATTGAATACCCGTGAAAACTTGATTGCGAAAAAATCAAGTGATCGACGAAACTGGCGCCGGAAACGTCTTGATAGGCACGGTTTCACCGATACCACCGGTCAAATCGGGCAGACCCGAGCCACGAGAAAGGCCCGTTCACCACTCGCGCACACTCAGATTTCCGGGCGCCGTCGCCGCAGGAGAGACTCGCGGGCACGATGGGTGACTTCGGCGAGGGCCCGCTCGGCACCAAGCTGGGTCAGGGTGCGACCGCGGTGAAGTATCCACGCCCCACTCGGGTGAAGAACAAAACCCCGGCGCCGACGCAGGTACGTCGCCGCGCCGCCGAACGCGCGCATTTTCTTCCCTCTGGGCCAAGGCTCTCGATTCCACCGCGAGGTGCCCCGTGCGTGCCGCCGAGTCACAAACACGACCAAACCAGCACGTGCGCAAGATACCCCCACCACGGACCACTAACCACTTACATTCCCCAAACCCATTCCCCCCCCCCCACGTGTACCACCAAAACAGATCACCGCCGAGCAGATCGTGCGTGAGGCGAAGGAACACCAGGAAGAAGCTTTTAAGGCCCCTGCTTTGAAGATCGCGGATGTGCAGGAGCTCCAGGAGTACCGGCTGAAGAAACGCAAGGAGTTCGAGGACAACATCCGGCGGGTGTATTGGAACGAGTCCGTCTGGGTGAAGTACGCGAAGTGGGAAGAGAGCCAGGGTGATTTTCAACGCGCGCGTTCGGTGTGGGAGCGGAGCCTGGATCACCACCACCGGTCCGTCTCCATCTGGCTGAAATACGCGGAGATGGAGATGGTGAACCGGTTCGTGAACCACGCGCGGAACGTGTGGGACAGGGCGGTGACGTTGTTACCGAGAGTAGACCAGCTGTGGTACAAGTACGTGCACATGGAGGAGATGCTCGGGCTGCCACAAAACGCGCGGGTGGTGTTCAACCGGTGGATGGGTTGGGAACCCGATCACAACGGGTGGAACGCGTTTGTGCGGTTCGAGGTGCGGTACGAAGAGTGGGACCACGCAAGGGAGGTTTTTAAAAGGTATTGCCAGTGCCACCCGTCCGTCAAAGCCTTCACGCGGTTCGCGAAGTTCGAGTTCGGGCTAGGCGAAGTCGCCAACGCCAGGGCTGTTTACGAAAACGCAGTCGAGGAGATGCAGCTGGAAGTGGACGTCGACCAGCTTTACGTCGCGTTCGCGAAGTTCGAAACCCTGGCGGGGGAGACGGAGCGCGCGCGCGGGATTTACAAATTCGCGCTCGACAACCTACCGAAAGAAAAAGCCGTCTCCGTGTTCCAGAGCTTTTCGGTTTTCGAAAAACAGAACGGCAGCCGGGAGGGAATCGAGGACGTGGTGCTTGGCAAAAAGCGCGTTTCCTATGAAAACGACGTCCGGCAAAACCCGCACAACTACGACGCGTGGTTCGATTACGCGCGGATGGAGGAGAGTTGCGGGGGGGACAATTTCGAAAAGACGCGGGAAGTATACGAGCGCGCAATCGCCAACGTCCCGCCCGCGCCGGAAAAGCGGTACTGGAAACGGTACATCTTCCTGTGGATCAACTACGCCTTGTTCGAGGAGCTTGAAACGAAAGACGTTGAGAAGGCCAGGGAGGTGTACCGCGAGTGTTTGAAACTGATCCCGCACCGCGAATTCAGCTTTTCGAAAATTTGGATTTTAGCCGCTAAATTTGAGATTCGCGCCAAGCGCTTGGACGCGGCGCGGAAGATTTTGGGCACCGCGATCGGTCTCGCGCCGAAAGCCAAGATTTTCGAGTACTACTGCGACATCGAGATGCAGCTAGGAAACGTGGACCGGTGCCGTGTTTTGTACCAGAAGGCGCTTGAAACTGAGCCCACGGATTGCGGCGCTTGGGTTCGGTTCGCGGAGTTGGAGAAATACTTGGGCGAAACCGAACGCGCGCGGGCGGTGTACGAGCTCGCGACGTCCAGAGACACCCTTGACGCGCCTGAAGTGCTTTGGAAGAGCTTTGTGGACTTCGAGATCGCGGAAGGCGAACGGGTAAGGGCGCGCGCGCTGTACGAGCGACTGCTGGACCGAACAAAACACGTCAAGGTTTGGATGTCCTACGCGCTGTTTGAAGCGGCGCCCATGGGCGGCGGCGGCGGCGACGAGGAGGAGGATGATACCACCGAAAAGGCTGAGGCACGTGCCTCTGATTCCGAGGAGGAAACCGTCTCTGCGCGCGAAATCCGAGCCCGCGAGGTGTACGAGCGCGCGTTGCGTTGTTTGAAGGAAACCGCGCCGGACGCGAAGGAGGAGCGGGTTATGTTGCTCGAAGCGTGGCGGTCGTTTGAGGGTTCGCGGAGTGACGGCGGCGACGTTTCGTTGGTGGAGAGCAAGATGCCGAAGCGCGTGAAGCGCAAACGCGCGATATTCGCGGACGACGGCGCACCAGCAGGCCAAGAAGAGTACTACGACTACATCTTCCCGGAGGAACAAGGCGCGGCGCCCAACCTGAAGATTTTGGAAGCGGCGTACGCGTGGAAAAAACGGCGCACGGAGTGAGAGTAGGCGGAACGAGGGTCGTTTTTGTAGTCTTATCTGCGCGCCTTGTAGGCACAGGCACAACAGATGCTCTGCACAAGACCACTCGCGAAGTCTTTCACCCTGCTTTTCTCACGCGTGCTAAAAAAACAGTGTTCATCTTCTGATGTTGACATTCCCAGAACCTGACATGCACCTTACGCGCCCTGATGACGCAGGGATGTCGTTGGAGACCACCACTTGAGAATACTCCAAGTATTCAATTTCATCTCGCACAATCAGCTGTGCCCTGGAATTTTTTTTGCCGCCTTCGGCGGCGGATTGAGAGGCGTGTCCATGAGAACGGTTGCCACGCGATTTTTGCTATCCGGCAGCGCGCCGATGAAGATTTCATCGGCCTTGCCGTTGACTGTGCTTTTCTCGGCTTTGCAATCTTTGATTGATCGACAAGGGCACCCGGACCACGGAAAAACGACACGACGGTGCTTTTCGCTAGACGGTTAATTCTGTGACGACGCCGCCATCCATCCGCGCCGGGCGACGCGCATACCACACGCGCGAGACCACGTACGGAGGGGACGTCCGGTTCGCGTATTCACCAGCTCAGTCTTCACGATTACCATCACGCACTTTACGCACACCATCGTCCAGCACACACCATGCCGGCAGCAACTCTCAATAACGTGAGCATACGCTTGCCGACGCACGCGTCGTTGCGCGTGTGTCAACAAATTCCCGCATCCGGAACGCTCTCCGGACGCGCCGCCGTGCGCGGTCGCGGCGTGGTGGTTCTCAAGTCAGCCACGCTGGGTGGTGTGAACCGCAACGTCCGCGCCCGCTCGCGGGTCGTGCCACGAGCGCAGGCCAGGGCTGAGCCTCCCCGCGCGGTGAAACAGGATGCCGCCATCGCGGACATGGCGCCTACCCAGCTTCCCATCGAACAAAAGCAGGTGCGTTATTCTCGGCAACGTGACGTGGATGAGCACCAAAAGCGCGGGGTTACGAAACATGTGCACCCGCGGTAAACGCATGGTCGATCTCACGGGATGCGTAATATGCAGTTCCCGTGAAGCGTGGTGGCAAAACACGGTCGCGACGGCCGTGACGCACGCGCGCCGGGTCGATTACCCGGCACCTGAAGCGCATGGTGCCGGGTTTCGACGCTTCTCAAATTTGGAAACTCATTTAACATTTCCTGACCACCCTCTTCCTCCCCATCCTTCCAACCATCCAAACACAGATTCTCCAAGCCCTGACCACCAAGTCGTCGGACGAACAGGAGGACTTTACCGCGGGTTCCGATCCCAACGCCTCGCCGGTTTCCCCGCAGCAGCTCATCGGCGGGACGCCTATTTTGGACCTGAGCGCGTATTCGCTGAATCCAAACGTCAAAATTTTGGCGAAAACCGAATACCTGAACCCGAGCGGGAGCATTAAAGACAGAATCGCGCAGCACATGATTGCGAACGCGGAGCGTACCGGGCGGCTTCGGCCTGGCATGACGGTTGTCGCGGCGACGTCAGGGAACACCGGCTCCGCGATCGCCATGACGTGCGCTTTGCGCGGGTACGAGTACATCGTCATCACGAATGAAAAAACGTCGAAAGAAAAAGTCGACTCCATGCGCGCGTACGGAGGCGAGGTCATGATAAGCCCGTCCGGGGTGGCGCCGGATGACCCGCTTCACTACCAGAACATTGAAAACCGTCTGTGCGAAGAAAACCCGGAAACGTACTACGGAGTGGATCAGTACAACAACCCGTTCAACGCGGAGGCGTACGAAGCCACGCTCGGGCCTGAAATCTGGAAGCAAACCGCGGGCGAAGTCACGCACTTCATTGCGGGCGGCAGCACGGGCGGCACCGTGAGCGGCACCGGGCGGTATTTGAAGAGCCAGAACCCGAAAATAAGAGTCCTGATGGCGGACCCCAGGGGGTCCGTGTTTTGGGACCACGTCGTGAACGGCGTTGCGGCGGAGGACGTGAAGGGCGGGAGCTGGGAAACCGAGGGGGTTGGGAAGGATTCCATTCCCGGGTGTTTCGACATCAACGTCGTGGACGGGATGGTCAGGGCTACGGACGAACACGCGTTCCGAACCTGCCGAGAGGTTGCCGCGAACGACGGGTTGCTCATCGGGGGAAGCTCGGGTCTGAACCTGCACGCCGCGCGCGTGTTATCGGGGCAAGTCGAAGACGGCGCTACGATTGTCACCGTGCTTCCCGATTCCGGAATCAAGTACCTGAGTAAAATCTACAACGACGACTGGCTTTCGGAGATGGGGGTGAAAACCACCGCGCTTTGCGAAGAAGGCCAGGCGTGCGGCGATTTGTACTGGAAACCGGCTATTCTCGACCAAGACAGCGCGGGGAACGCGGCGGTGGCGAAAGCCAATGCCGCGACGGAGGGAAGCGATTTGTGGCCCGAGGAACAGCTCGACACCGAGCTGGCGTACCTTCTCGAGCTCGCACCGCAGCTGGCGGACTACCACAAAGCCTCCGTGTCCGGTAAGGAGCGCGTGCACTCGCGGTTACAATCGCCGGCGGAGCTCGCGGCTACTTTCCTGGAAGCCGGCGCCGAGCTGGAGCTGAAGCAAGGCGCGGATCCCGTGGATATGGACGGCATCAAGCGCGCGGTGCACGCGGTGATGGACAACAGCGTCCGTTCGTCGCACCCGCTGTTCCTGAACCAGCTGTACAGCGGCATCGACCCCGTGGCGCTCGCCGCGGAGTGGCTCGCCTCCACGCTCAACGCCAACGTGCACACTTTTGAAGTCGCGCCGGTTTTGACCGAGATTGAAAAAGCGGTGCTTGCGAAAACCGCGCGGATGTGGCTCGCGCCCGGGCTATCCGGCACCACCCCTTCCCACGACGGCCTGATCGTTCCAGGCGGGTCACTGGCGAACATGTACTCCATGATCGTCGCCAGGGACAAAGCCGAACCCGAGGCGCGGAATAAAGGCCACAGCGGGAAACTTGTGGCGTTTTGCAGCGAGCAGTCGCACTACTCCTACCGCAAAGCCGCGATGGTGATGGGTTTGGGGATGGACAACATGATCAAAGTCGCGTGCGACGAAAACGGCGCCATGATCGCCGCGGAGCTGGAAAAGGAAGTGGAAGCCGCGAAGGCGCGCGGGATGACGCCGTTCTACGCCGGCACAACCGCCGGGAGCACCGTGCTTGGCGCGTTCGACGACTTCCACGGCGCCGCGGACGTGTGCCAAAGACACGACATGTGGATGCACGTTGACGGGGCCTGGGGAGGCGCGGCGGCGCTTTCGCAGGCGCAGCGCAAGTTTCTTGACGGGTTCGAGCGCGCGGATTCGTTTTGCTGGAACCCGCACAAGATGCTCGGTTTGCCGTTGCAGTGCTCAATCTTTGTGACGCGGCACGAAGGGTCGTTGTCAAAGGCGAACGGCGTCCAGGCGGATTACTTGTTCCAGCCCGACAAGAACAACGCCGGGGCTGATCTTGGCGACCGAAGCATTCAGTGCGGCAGGAAAGCGGACGCGCTGAAGATCTGGCTTTCGTGGAAAGCGCGGGGGGACGACGGGTTCGGCGCGCTCGTGGACCGCGCGTTTGGGTTGGCGAAAACCGTGGAGGGTTTTGTCCGCGAAAAACAAGAAACCGACGGCTCGTTCGTGCTCGCCGCGCACGCGCAGTGCGCGAACGTTGGGTTCTGGTACGTCCCACCCAGGCTAAGGCCGTTCGACCCGAAAACCGCGACCCCCACGCAGTTCGCGGAAATAGGCTTCGTCGCCCCCAAACTCAAAGACCGCATGCAGCGCGCCGGCGACGCCATGATCGGCTTCCAACCCATAGACTCGATGAACAAGCCCAACTTTTTCCGCCTGGTCCTGCCCAACCCGAGGCACTTGTCCAAAGACAACCTGCGCAACATGCTCGACCGAATGGACGAGCTCGGGAAGGACCTGTAAGAGGTTTGAGGGATGGTTTAGTTTAGGGTTCAGGAAACCCTACCTAAACCGTAACCCCCGAACCTCTTCAAAGACGGAGAAAACCGGGAGTGTTTTGAGAACACTTTTTTGAGCGACACGAGCCCGAGCCAAACGATCGCTCGGGCGACGGGAGAAAAAAGAATCCCCGTGCCTCAACACAACAACACAAGTTTATATTAGTACCGCGCGCGAACTACTCGCGTGTAACACGCGGTGGTAAGCCGCACATCAAAAAGTTTAATACATCTCATACCAGTAGATACCAGTAGATCAGGCCAAAACTCGTCTGGTCTTTTTTTGTCCGCTGGATTTCTTTTCGTCGTTGATCACGCTTTTCTGGGAAGCCTCGAAACACAACGACGCGCACACGACACCCTCCGCGATGTCCTATGACGCGCCACACAACGCCGATACTTTCGTGAACGGTACTATCGCGGCCGTCGGTACTCCCGCGAGCCTTGCTGACGCGCAAGAAGCCATCCCCGGCCTTCTCGACGACATCGTCGTCACGCACGTCCTCAGATCTGAGCATTTCGACGACCCCGCAGATCTCGCACGGCTCCCAGCGGTGAGCCGCGCGATGCGCGACGCGGTGGCGGCGACGGGGCTAGGGTTTACGGAGCTTAATGAGGATGATGCCGTGGAGCTCGGATGTTTAAGCGCGGTGCGGCGCCTGCGACGGCGAGGTATTCTGTCGTATCGACCATACGTTTGTGCGGCAGCGGCGAGGAGCGGACTGCTCGAGGAGTTGAAGGTCTTGCGCGCAAACGGCTGCCCGTGGGACTGGAGCACATGATCAGGGGCGGCAGAGGGCGGGCACCTCGAGGTGTTGCAGTGGACGCGCGCGAACGGCTGTTACTGGGACGCAAACACGTGCTGGTCGGCGGCGGAGGGCGGTCACCTCGAGGTGCTGCAGTGGGCGCTCGCGAACGGCTGTTTTTGGAACGAGGACACGTGCGCGGCGGCGGCGGGGGGCGGTCACCTCGAGTTGCTTCAGTGGGCGCGCGCGAACGGCTGTCCGTGGGATGAGGACACGTGTATAGAGGCGGCGGAGGCGAACGACTGTGACTGGAACGAGATAACGTGCTTGGAGGCGGCGGAGGGCGGGCACCTCGATTTGCCCGTGGGATGCCCGTGGGACGCGAAGACGTGCTCGGAGGCGGCAAGGGGCGGGCATCTCGAGGTCCTGCAGTGGGCGCGCGCGAACGGCTGCCCGTGGGACGAGTGGACGTGCACGTTTGCAGCGAAGGGTGGACACCTGCAGGTGTTTCAGTGGGCGATCGAGAATGCGTGCCCTTTGGACGATAAAACGCTGAACATCGCCGCTGAAAACGGCCACGAGGCGGTAGTGCATGCGCTGATACAGGCGGGCGCGGACTTCAACAAGGCGTTTGATATCGATAACGATGATTACGATTGCGATGATTACCAAAGGTACGATTACGACGACGGCGCGACGCCGTTGTATGTCGCCGCTCAAAACGGCCACGCGGCGGTGGTGCGGTCACTGATCAAGGCGGGCGTGGATATCAACAAGGCAAGGGATATCGATAACGATGATTACAACGACGGCGCGACGCCGCTGCACATCGCCGCTCAAAACGGCCACGAGGCGGTGGTGCGGGTGCTGATCGAGAAGGGCGCGGACGTCAACAAGGAAAAGAATCACGGCACGACGCTGCTATACACCGCCGCTTATCACGGCCACGAGGCGGTGGTTCAAATTCTCAAGGATGCCGGCGCGGTGTGACAACGGAAACGCCGGCGTTCGGGGAGGTCGCCTGTCGCATCAAGAATACCTTTGTCAGGCAGCGGCGAGGAGCGGACAGCTAGAAGAGTTGAAGGTTCTGCGAGCGAACGGCTGGCCGTGGGACAGGTCGACGTGTTGGGTGGCGGCGAGGGGCGGGCACCTCGAGGTGCTGCAGTGGACGCGCGCGAACGGCTGTTACTGGGACGAGAAGACGTGCTACTACGCGGCGGAGGGCGGACACCTCGAGGTGTTGCAGTTGGCGCGCGCGAACGGATGCTCGTGGGACTGGGAGAGGTGCGCGAGCGCGGCGAGGGGCGGGCACCTGCATGTGCTGCAGTGGGTGCGCGCGAACGGCTGCCCGTGGAACGCGGCGACGTGTATGTGGGCGGCGAAGGGCGGGCACCTCGAGATGCTGCAGTGGGCGCGCGCAAACGGATGCCTGTGGAACAAATTGACGTGCTCGGAGGCGGCGAGGGAAGAACACCTCGAGGTACTGCAGTGGGCGCGCGCTAACGAATGCCCGTGGGACGCAGAGACGTGCAGGTGTGCGGCGTTGCGCGATCATCTCGAGATACTGCAGTGGGCGCGTGCGAACGACTGCCCGTGGGACGCAACCACGTGCTCGGGTGCGGCGGAGGGCGGGCACCTCAAGGTGCTGCAGTGGGCGCACGCGAACGGCTGCCCGTGGGACGAGAGGACGTGCTCGGCTGTGGCTTCTAGCGGACATCTAGAGATGCTAAAGTGGGCGCGCGCGAACGGCTGCCCGTGGGACCGGACCACGCGCGATTTTGCGAGCGGGCACATACTCGAGTGGGCGGTGGCGAACGGCGTACCCGAATACTTTTAGTCAGAACAAGTTTCGCGGCGATTTGAAAAGTCCCTACTTACGCCATTCCGTACCTCTCTCTGAACAGCTTCATTACCTTGTCCACATCTACGGCTCTACATCCAGCGCAACTACAATGGACGGCCGGTCGCTCCATTTTCACTGGTTATCTCAGGTAGGCACCCTTGGCGAGTCCGCTCGAAAATTTCGTCATGTTTTTCACCGCTTTCAGTGCAAACCCTTCGTCACAACGATGGCGGCGACGCGGTGCTTCGACGCGGATGACGAGCGTTTTATGCGCGCGGCGCTTGTTGAGGCGGAGGGGGCTTTGCGTCGGTGGGAAGTCCCGGTCGGGTGCGTGGTGGTTCGGGACGGGGAAATCATCGCGGTTGGGTCGAACCGAACGAACGAGAAAAGGAATGGCACGAGGCACGCCGAGTTCGAAGCCATCGATTCAATCTTGGCGCTGCCGGACGTGAACCACGACGCAAATAAAGCGCACTTCAACAGGTGTGACTTGTACGTCACGTGCGAGCCTTGTATTATGTGCGCCGGGGCGTTGTCCCTGTTGGGGTTCCGACAAGTAGTGTTCGGGTGCGGCAACGACAAGTTCGGAGGAAACGGAAGCATCCTGTCCGTGCACGAGTCCGGATGTTTTCCGTGCGGCGAAGGCGGGCGGGATATAGACGGTGATGGGAACACAGGTAGTATCGTCCGCGAAGGAAGCAACCCAGAGAGCACCTCCAACGGCACACACGGCACGGACAACTGCTCATACAAGTATCTCTCCTACGGCGGTTTGTTTGCAAACCAAGCCGTAAAGTTGCTGCAGGACTTTTACATCAGGGGAAACCCGAAAGCGCCGAAGCCGCACCGCGCGCTCGCGCCCGAAGCGGCGGCGCTGCGCAACGACGAAGAAGGTTCGTGACGAATGGGTGCGTAGCCATAGGGGGTCGATAGACGTCGTATACATAAATAGCAGGGCTTTGTGTTGCACAGTACTGTCAACTATTACGATTTACCATGGTTTCTATCTGTCCGCTATTGACAACGATTCTCAAGCACGATTCACAAACGCACTCTTTTCAGATCGATCTCTATTGTCGATTTCCGCGACCGCACGTCCGGGTCCGCTTGGTCCACGTGCGTAACCGTCCCGGTGTGCACACGCGTCACCGTGTACCCGGAGGCTTGCGCTTTGAGTATCTCGCTCACGGACGCGGCAGTCGCGACCGCGGCGCCGATGCCGCACAGGGTCACCACGTCGTGTTTGGCCAAGAATTTCTCCGCCAGACGCACGTAGTGAAACAAAGGCTTCTTCGCGTTGCTCACCATGACCCGGTTTGCGTCCGAGGCGGAGGTGGGAGGGACACCATCGGTGTTCTGCATGTCAATCAACGCGAGCGAGTCCCGAAAAAACCGCGAACGACCAGCGGTCGCGCACCGACCCCCGCGCGAACGTCCACTGGCGCGTTCCCGTGTCTCGCGAAACCGAAACATTCGGTCAGTCCCATAAACCGAATTACGCAGCAGGCGGCGGCGATTCATTGCGCGGACCGCGGTCGCGATGCCGCGCAAGAAAGGCGCCCGGTCGGGGACGCCGGACGGGTACTCGCCGTCGCCTCTCGGCGATGAGACGCGCGGTCGGTCTCGGTCACCGCACGTCGGCGGCTCTTCGTGCGACTCGCCGCGCGGGGACCGAATGGAAGCGGCGGTGCCTGCTCTGCGTCTCGCGCCGGTCCCGTCGTGGCTCGGTCTCCAGGCGTGTCTGCCACACGGCTCCGAGCCTCGCGCGGGCGAGCTGGAGGCCGAGCCCGTGGCTACCGGCTTCGGCGCACACGCGCACGTCCTTCTTTCGCCACGGATGATGACCAACGCAGGCCTCGGGCCTGGTGACTGGGTCGCCCTCGCGGTGCGCGGCGAGATTCCTTTTCCCAGCGGCGGCGACGATTCGCTGTGCGCCGCGCGAACGTCCGCGCTCCTGGCCCGGGAGGTTACCCTGGATGAGGTTCCGGACGACGAGGAACACGACGCGACGAAAACGACCGGCCGCCACGTCGTGTTCGCGCGCGCGCATCCGAACGCGAAGGCGTCGTCGCCCACCTCGCTCGCGCTGGCTCGCAAGGTTTGGATGTCGTTGGGACGACCGAACGCAGGCGACGTCGTGCTGGTGTGTCCTCTTGACACACCGGGTTCCAAAGCAGGAGAACACAACACGAATTCAAGACTCTCGGCTCCGTCACCGGGAGAGGCGTGCGCGACCACCACACTTCGTTTATGGGCGCTGGAGGGTGACACACCGTCAATCGGGTCGGCGGGCGACTGGCTCGCGCGCGGGCTCGACGGGACAAACAAAAACGAAACTGGCTCCGGCTCGCGTCAACTCGCCGTGTTGGAGTCGCTGGCGAGGCGCGCGCTCGATGGCCGGTGTTTGCTTCCAGGAAATTTGGTCCGGTTGCCTCTTCTCGGCGCGAGCGCGTACTTCGTGGTGGAAGAGGCACAGAGGGGAGTGGTGGGCGCGGGGACGTCCGTGCGGTTACTGTCGCGAACCAGCCTAAGCGGGTCGCGAGATGAAGCCACGAAAACAAACGCGAACCACGAGCGACGCGCGAACGACGCGGATGACGATTCCGACGACAACGACGACGCAAACGACCCGGGATTGTCCGCGGGTCGTCGCGCGGAACGCGCGGGTCGCGCGTTCGCGTCCGCGTCGGATGCGTCAGGGGGGTACGCGTCGTTAGGCGGCGTCTCCTCGTTCATACAGTCCCTAAAAGAGCTCGTCGAGTTACCGCTACAAAAGCCCGAGCTTTTCACGAGGTGCGGCGTCAGGCCGCCGCGGGGGGTGTTGCTGTGGGGGCCTCCTGGTACGGGCAAGACGCGGTTGGCGCGCGCGGCGGCGGCGGAGGCGGGCGCGAGCCTTCTCGTCGTCAGGGGCCCCGAGCTCGTGACCGCGGCGGTTGGCGAATCCGAGGCGGCGCTGAAGGGCGTTTTTGCCGCGGCGGCGAAACTGGCGCCGTGCGTGGTGCTCCTGGACGAGCTGGACGCCATCGCCCCCGCTCGATCTGGGGGGGACGGCTTGGGCGGCAGGGGGGACGCTGGCGAAAGCGGCGGGGACCAACAGATGTCCGCGCGAGTCGTCGCCGCGCTGTTGAGCGTGTTGGACGGCGCTGACTCTGAAATCAGTTTACACCGCGTGGTCGTGGTGGCCACGACGAACCGCCCGGACGCGATCGACCGCGCGTTGCGGCGCCCCGGGAGGTTCGACCGGGAAATCGAAATAGGCGTGCCCACGCCATCGGGGAGGTTGGAGATTTTTCACGCGCACTTGAAACGGCTGACGCACGAGTTGACCGAACACCAAATAACACAGCTCGCGCAAAACGCGCACGGGTTCGTCGGCGCCGACGTCGCCGCGCTGTGCTCGGGCGCGGCGATGTCGGCGCTGCGGCGGCGCGTGAGTTGGCGGGAAAACTTGGTGGGTAAAGACACTGCGCAACGGAATACACCGTGCAACGACGCAAGTGCCGAAGTCACGTCGTTTGATGGCGATTCAACTTGGAGGACTGTGGACGATGACCTTACCTCATCGATGCGCCAAGTTTCCATCAAGGACGACAACACGAAAGAACGCGAAAACAACTCAGTAAATGGTACGATGGTTTCCATCAACGACGAAAACGGGACGAAAGAAAAGAGTCCCAAAAAACCACCGCCCACGGTGACCTACGCCGACTTCGTCAAAGCGCGGCGTTCCGTCAAGCCGAGCGCGCTGAGGGAGCTCGCCGTGGAGTACCCGAAAGTGGAGTGGGACGACGTGGGGGGTTTAGCGGACGTGAAGCAGAAGCTGCGTGAAGCAGTGGAGTGGAGCGAGCTTCATGGCGACGCCATGCGCAGAATAGGCGCGGTGTCCCCGAACGGCACGCTGCTGTACGGCCCGCCAGGGTGTTCCAAAACCATGCTAGCGCGCGCCGTCGCCAGCGCGAGCGGGCGCAACTTCGTCACCGTGAAGGGCCCGGAGCTGCACAGCAAGTACGTCGGCGAGAGCGAAAAGGCGGTGCGCGCGCTGTTTACGAGGGCGAAGCAAGCCGCGCCTTCCGTGATATTTCTGGACGAGCTGGACGGGCTGGTGGGCGCCCGAGGAAAAGGCGGGCAACGCGGCGGCCCCACCGCGAACGACCGCGTGCTGACGCAGCTGCTTGGCGAGATGGACGGCTTGAGTGGTAACTCAGGGAATGCTGAAAATCCAAAGTTATCCGTCGCGGTAATCGCGGCTACGAACCGGCCTGATTTAGTGGACGGCGCGCTTCTTCGCCCGGGGCGGTTCGACCGCTTACTGTTCGTGCCGCCGCCCGTGATGTGGGAGGACCGGCTGGAGATCATCACTCGGCGAGCGCGGAAAACGCCGCTCGGCGAAGACGTGGAATTGAAAATGCTGGCGCTTTCGACCGCGGGGTTTACGGGTGCTGACTTGAACGCGTTCGTGCGGGAAGCCGCGATGGCGGCGCTTGAGGAAAACATCGAGTCCGGAAGTGTCAGCGCCAGGCACTTCGCGTTGGCGGCGCTTAGGGTCCGGGCGACGCCGGCGCCGAGCGCGGCGCTCGCGGCGACGTACAAAGCGTTTCAAAGAGGAGGGGCGGTGTAGTCGGTTTAGTCGGTAGTACGCAAAACATAGATATCTAGATAGAGCGCTACGTGACGTGCTTCACAACTACAATGTACTTCTACTTGGCAATATCGTCTTGCAACAAGCCTACCCCTACCCCTACCCCTACCCCACCAGCGCCACCGCGATGACCAGTGACCCGCCGTGTCTCGGCGTCCACTCCGCGCGCGTGGTTTTTAAATCCGCGTTGAATGGCAGATGTCGTGTCCACCGCTCAGGGGTCGCGTCTTCCGGGGCGTTCGTGAACACCGCGACCTCGTGTGGTGGTTTAGCCAGCTCGACAATCTCCGCGCGCAGTTCGTGCATCTCAAGCCCGCCCACCTCCCTCGGGCCCAAACTAAAAACCTCCACGCGCACCACCCCATCTTCGGGGTCGGGGTCCAAACGATGGACAGGTCTTCTTTGGGTCACTTTCACAAGGCGCAGCTCGCGCGTCCGGCGCGTCGGCGCGGTCGCGATGGACTGTAAACCGTCCAACACCATGTGCCGGAGGTCAGCATTGGTGTGCGTGAGGTCCTCGAACTGCGCCAACGGCGGGTCGTTGTCACGGCTCGCCATGCCCCCGCGCCCCGCCGGAGTGGAGCGTTTCGGCGAGCCGAGTTTCGAAGCAGAAGAACAACCTTCAACAGACAACGCTATAATAATCCGTATTTGTTCGCCCCCGTCCAGGCACTCCTCGAGGCGCTTCAAGGCAGAGCCACGCGCGTCGCTCGTTCGTTTCGCCAACGCGCACACTACCTCGACGCCGATCGCGTGTCGCCTCGCGTTCGCGGAAACGTTTCCGCCGGGCACCCGACACGACAGTCGCGTGGAATTGATCGCACCACGAAATCGCGGCACTCTGTGCGATCTTGCCGGTTAAATGACGGGTACGTTCCTTCCCCACGACATGCCGGACGGGACGCCTTTGAAACGAAAACGCGGGCGTCCCAAGGGTAGTATGGGTAGTGCGAAGCAGGCGTTGGTTCCGCCCTCACCCGCGTCGCCGGTGGTGATCGGGGCGGCACCGACGAACCGGGGAAGGCCGCGAAAATCAATGACCCCGTCAAAGATGACCGTGGTTCGCGAGCTCGGGGGCCCGGGCCCATCGTCGTCGGCGTTTCCGGCGCCCCCCCCGGTGCCGCAGAGGCTGGCCTCCCCGACTCGCCAGGTGGTTTCCCCGGCCGGTCGGATCCCAGACACGACGACCGCGCCGTCGCCGGTGCCAATCACTCCGGCGGTACCGCGAGGCCGAGGAAGGCCGAGGAAGCACCCGGTGGGGGTGACGGTTCCGCGAGCGCCGCCCGCCGTCAAATCAACCGCCGCGCAGACGCCGCCGATGCAAATGCCGCCGATGCAGATGCCGCCGATGGCAAGCACGGTGCTTCCTGGAGGAGCCGCCGCGGCCGTACCGCGGGGCAGGGGAAGACCGCGCAAGCACCCGCAAACAGAGACCGACGTGCGGTCGAAGCAGCCGAAGCAGCCGATGCCCGCGGCTGGGGCTCCGAAAAGACCGGTGGGACGCCCACGCAAAGTACCCGAGATAACGACCTCACCGGGGTTGCGGAACGGTTCTCCCGGGCGCGTCCCTGTGGCGGCGACCGCACCGACGACCGCGACGGCCGCCGCGGTTCCAAGACACGACCCGCCCGGGCCGTCTATGCCTCTGGAAAAAAACACAGCGGGGCCGTCCGCCACGCCGCGACGCGCGAAACTCCCGAAACTCCCCAAAATCCCTAAAATAAGAGTGGTGCAGTTAGTACCGGAAAGCGTGAAGCGCCAGCGGAAAAACCATGGGTCGCTGATTCAAGCGCTTACCGCGAGTGATTCGGACGACTCGAGAGACACAGAATCGGAGTCCGATTCGGAGGACGCACGGCGAAACGGGGTTCAGCGCACGGAGCAAACTTCGCCGTCTCGCGAGCGCGTGCGCACGTCCCCGGCGCGGCGCATCGTGAGCAGCGACTTAAACAACCCGTCGAACGCGCGCCCGGCGCCGTCCGGTGGGGGGGGCATGCCCCCCGGGGCGTTTCCCCTGCCGCAGTCCCTGCTGCAGCACCACCTGGATTACGGCGTGGATGACTACATGGGCGCGGACGCGGTTCGCGACGAACCGCAGATGGACGCCGTGGTGAAGGTTTTCTGCTCGCACACCGAGCCCAACTTCTCGTTGCCGTGGCAACGGAAGCGGCAATCGAGCAGCACGAGTAGCGGTTTCATTATCGGCGGCAACCGCGTGTTAACCAACGCGCACTCCGTGGAGCACCACACGCAGGTCAAGCTCAAGAAACGCGGGGAGGAGAAAAAGTACGTCGCGCGTGTGTTAGCCGTGGGCACGGAGTGCGACCTGGCGTTGCTCAGGTACGTCCCCGCATTTCCCAAATTATAGACGACTTGTTTGCCTCCCTGTCCGCCCGTAATTACTCACTCAAATGGCCCGAAAGACTGACACTTTCTTTGTTTGGTATCAGCGTGGATGACGTTTCGTTTTTCCAAAACGTCACCCCCGTGCGGTTCGGGCACCTCCCGTCTCTCCAGGACTCGGTGACCGTGGTGGGGTACCCCATTGGAGGCGTAGCGATTTCCGTGACCCAGGGCGTGGTGAGCCGGATCGAAGTCACCGCGTATTCGCACGGCAGCAGCGAGCTTTTAGGCCTTCAAATCGACGCCGCGATTAATTCGGGAAACAGCGGCGGCCCCGCGTTTAACAAAGACGGCGAGTGCGTCGGGGTGGCGTTTCAATCCTTAAAGCACGAAGACGCGGAGAACATCGGTTACGTCATTCCCTCGCCCGTGATTGTCCACTTTCTCCAAGACTACGCCCGGAACGGCAAGTACACCGGGTTTCCCACTTTAGGCGTGGAGTGGCAGAAGCTTGAAAATCCGGACATGCGCAAGTTTCTGAAAATGCGTTCGTTGAACGAGCGCACGGAGCACGGGGTGTACGTGCGTCGGGTGTCTCCAACAAGCCCAGCTGGGGCGTTGATTCAAACCACGGATGTGCTGCTCAGCTTCGACGGCGTGCCAATCGCGAACGACGGAACCGTGCCGTTCCGCACGGGCGAGCGGATTTCGTTCCACTACCTGGTCAGCGAGAAGTACGTCGGGGAACGCGCGGAGGTGCGGTTTTTGCGGCAGGGCAAGGTGAGGACGGCGAGCCTTACGCTGAGCACCACCCCGCGGTTAGTGCCGGTGCACATCCCAACCGAGACCCCCACCTATTTCATCGTCGCCGGTTTGGTGTTCACCAACGTGTGCGTCCCGTATCTGAAGTCCGAGTACGGCAAGGACTACGATTACGACGCCCCCGTGCGTTTGCTTGATACGATGATGCACGACCACGTGCGGTTCCCGGGCCAGAACGTGGTGGTGCTGGCGCAAGTCCTCGCGAGCGACGTGACAATCGGGTACGAGGACATCGTTAACTCCGTGGTGAAGGGGTTCAACGGCGTTGCAGTGAACGACTTGAAACAACTGGCGTGGATGGTGGACAGCTGTGGCGAGGAGTTCCTGCGGTTCCAGCTGGAGCACGAACAACTCGTGGTGCTGAAGCGAACCGTCGCGGTGAAGGAAACAAAGGAAATCCTGAAAACGCATGGCATACCGGACGCGAAGAGCGCGGATTTAAGATAGACGAAATAATTGTATGTACAAGGGCCTTTACTAATTTATATAGCCCTTGATATCGCGTCCCTCGAACGCAACGCGCGCGTCGTCTGCCACTGATTCCTACGACACTCTTCTCCAATCCAGGATAACGTGTCTTACTCCTAGTCACGCCTACCTCGCACCGTCCGCAACCCTATTACTCCTACCAACCACCCCTATTACTTCAGGTCTCGCTGCCACCTCGCGAGCAGGAAATCGCCAAGCACGCTTTTATTTGAATTCTGGGTACCACTAAGACTAAGTGTTTCGCTCGCGCTTTGCGTCGTCGGCGCCGCGACCGCGCCGGCAAACACGCGCGCGCCCGTCTCGGCGAGCGCGCGAATTTCGGCGTCGTCTTTGATTTTGGAAACGCGCTCCAGGGAGGTTTGGAGGAACACGGCGCAGGCTCCTGGCGCGACGAGTTCCAGCTCTAAAAACGCAGCTGCAACTCGTTGCGCACACGCATCAGCGGCCACGCCTCCACTCGCCGCCGCCGCGACCAGCGCGGGGGAAAGCACAAGGGTCACAAGTGCCGGCGCGGCGCGCTGAGGCGTACCCGCGCTCGTTGCCGCCGGTGGACTCTTCGTCGGCGAGGTTTTTTCGTTTTTCTGTCCAGACCCAACGGAAGTGGGCACCGCCCCGCTTGGTCGACGCGAAGGGTGCGAAGGGTACCTCTGCGTCTGCAGACCGGTCGGCGATCCCTTACCGATCGCGCCCGTCGGCGACGTCTCCGCGTTGAAGTTTTTCGGGTTAGCGCTCGGCATGGCGAGCGCGCTGGGCGGTTTCCCGAACCGCCGACCGATCGTGCCGTCGCCGAAGTCCCAGGAAGGCGCGGATAAGTGCGGGTTGGAGGTACCCGGTGCAGAGTCTGTGCTATGTGGATATTCTCTGGTAGGTGGAGAGTCTCGCGCCGGCGAGTCGGCATTCTCTTGTGTTCGTTTCACGTCCGACGCGGACCGCGCCCTTTCCGCTTCCGGAGCCGTTCTTTGTTTTTCTTTTTCTTTTCTAGACCCAGTTAGTTTCCCATCGCGGTCGGCGATGCGTTCGTGTATCCGCTGTGTAAGCCCCAGTCTGTCGCTCTCTGGGGCGTTCGCAATGAACGGACTGTTTGAAAGCTCCCGCGCGCGCGGGCGTTGCGACGGCTCTTTCTGCAAACAAAGGTTGACGAACTGTTTGAACTCGTCGGAAAACGCGTCGCCGTCCAGCCGCGGGGGCGGGTTCTTCGGGATGAAAAACAACACCCGCATCGGGTGCATGTCCGCGTACGGCGGTGCCCCGGTCGCGATTTCAATCGCGGTGATCCCTAAACTCCACACGTCCGCCTTTGCGTCGTACCCTTCCGGCCTTTGCTGTATAACCTCCGGGGCCATCCAAAAAGGCGTCCCTGTGAACGTCTTGCGTTTGTGCCCACCCACGGTGTGCGTCATCTGCCCCGCCACGCCGAAATCCGCCAGCCGGACGCTACCATCAGCGCTGAGCAACACGTTCGCCGCCTTCACGTCACGGTGGATCTTGCCCTCGCCGTGCAGGTACGCCAGTGCCATCAGCAGATCGCGAAGCACGACCGCGCATTGTTCTTCGGGAAGAGGTCGGGAACGTACCAAATCAGCCACGGAACCGCCGGCCATGTACTCCATCGCAATCGCAAGGCGCGTGCTGCCCTCGCACAGCCAAGAACCCAGGTACTTCGTAACGAACGGGCTGTCTATTTGCGCCAGCGTCGCGATCTCGCGCTGGATGTCCTCCACCTCGTCGTCCGCATCTTCCAAATCAACCAGCTTCACCGCGACGGTATCGCCGGTTAAGCGGTCCACCGCGCGGTGCACGTCCCCGGACGTGCCGCGGCCGATGCGCGAGCCGAGCTCGAAGCGCTCGCCCGTCAGCGCCATGGCGCGCGAGCGGGCCGGCGAGGCGCGCGTGAGGTGTGTGAGTGTGACGCGCGGACGAGGCGTCCAAGAGAAAAAAAGCGATGGTATGTCTTGTGCAGTACTCCGAGTAGTGTTTTCCAAAACTGTCTTCTTCTCACGCTATTCCGGTGCGCCGTTCGCGCGAGCCCACTGCAGCAACTCCAGATGTCCGCGAAGCGCCGCGTGCGCGCACGTACACCTGTCCCATATGCAGCCGTTCGCGCGCACCCACTGCAGCACTTCGAGGTGACCGTAATACGCCGCACCCGAGCACGTGGTTGCGTCCCACGGGCAGCCGTTCGCGTGCGCCCACTGCAGTGTCTCGAGGTGCCCGCCCCTCGCCGCTTCCGTGCACGTCCACTTGTTCCACGGGCAGCCGTTCGCGCGCGCCCACTGCAGCACCTCGAGATGCCCGCCCTTCGCCGCGTTCGCGCACGTGGTTGCGTCCCACGGGCAGCCGTTCGCGTGCGCCCACTGCAATATCTCGAGGTGCCCGCCCCTCGCCGCCTTCGCGCACGTCCACTTGTTCCATGAGCAGCCGTTCGCGCGCGCCCACTGCAGCACCTCGAGGTGCCCGCCCAACGCCGCCCTCGCGCACGTCCACTCGTCCCACGGGCAGTCGTTCGCGCGCAACCACTGCAGCATCTCAAGGTGCCCGCCCAGCGCCGCGCTCGCGCACGTCTCCTCGTTCCACGGGAAGTCATTTTCGCGCAACCACTTCAGTACCTCGCGTTGTCCCTCCCCCGCCGCCAACGCGCACAAGCTATCGGAGTCGTCATCCAGGTCACCTCGCTGATGCAAGAGCTGCATCCCGCTTAAGTCTCCAAGCTTTATAGCTTCATCAGCTTCCAGCTCGTACACTAAACGCCCCGTCGCCGCCACCGCATCGCGCATCCCACGACTCACCGCTCGGAGCCTTGCGAGATCTGAGGGATCGGGCAGATTGCGCGAACTAAGGACGTGCGTGATGAGTATGTGGGCGGGCAGAGCCGCGAAGGCGTCGCCAGTGTCGCGCTGGTGCGCGATATTACTAAAGTCAAGAGTGTTGGGGTAGGAGGTGGGCATGGTGCGTCGTTGCGCAGGCGAGTGTGACTTCAGAGCAACGTGTTTTCGGGGCTTCCGAGGAAAGCGTTACGAAGATGGAAAAAATCTGTTTTCACTGCGAGCGTTTTCGTCAATCGCGTTTCAAATTCTCTACTCTCTCCTCCGCGTCCCCGCGTCACCGTTCGTCCGGTGTCCGGGTCATCGCGCCCACCCTGTTCCATTCATACTCAACGACGACTCACCAGTCGAACCTTTTCAGCGTGGTTTCCGCTTCCAGCAGATCCTTCTGCACTTTTTTGCGCCGGTAGAAGATGGGGCAATCCCGCGACGTACAAAGCACGTCCTGGTGCAGCGACCCTTGGCACCGCTGGCACTGCGTCCACAACCGGTTGAAGTCCCTCTCCAGGCCGTTCACCGCGTCCAGGGCTTTCTGTAAGTGCTCCGGTTCCTTGGAAAGGCAGTGCGTACACAGTGAGCGCGATGCTTTCTCGTCCGTGATTGACGCCCTGCACCCGACGCACGAAAGCCGCACCTTCGCGAACTGCATAATCCCCCCCGCCTTCGCGGTGGGCGTGGGCTGCGCGATTGACAGGGTGTGGTCCCCCCGCAAAAGCTTGCTCTTCGCGTCCTTCATGATCGGGTCGAAAATGCGACAAAGCGGTTTCTCCAGGTAGTGGTCCAGGTAGTGCTGGTAATCGATTGGCAGGTTGTTCTCCAGGGCGTAAATCGGGTCTTCGCTCTTGTCGAACCCTTTCGCGTTTTTCGCCGCTTTGATGATGACGTACGCCACGCGGTCGCCCACCACGGGGGCGGTGGCGGGGTCTCTTTCCTTCATCCTTTTCGCGAGCTCGACGTGCGCGCTTTTCATCTCGTACTTGTCCGGGTCTTGTGTTAGGCCTTTGGTGACCACTAGCAGGGAAAGGTCCATGCGGTTCATGAGAAGGTCGGCGACCTGCCCTTTCACGAAATCAACAGCGCCGTTGACGTCTCGCTCGATGAGAATCTTCCGCAGACAGGTTTCTATAACTTGTCGTACGAGCAAACAGTTATCCCGCCTAACGGTTTCGATGCCTTTGGTGTCCATGTAGTCGTACTTATCCGGTTTCGTCCAAAGCAAACCCGCGTACCGCTTCTTTGAAATCAAAAGGTACGGGTAGTACACTTTCTCAAACTCCAACTTGATGGGTTTCACGAACGTCGCGCTTACGTGCGCCGCCGCTTCCTCGCCCAGTCTCATCGCTTCCGTCAGGTCCGTGACGTTGAACTTGATCATCACCGAATCCGTGTCCCCGTAAATCACGTCCGCGTTCGCGCTGTAGCCGTTTGATGTGTTGTACTTGGCGATAACTAGGTCCCTTGTTTGGTCAATCATGTCTCTGCCGAACGCCGTGGTCGACGACGAAATCTCCAAGCACGGCAACGCCCCCACGGTGGCGCCCGTGAACCCGTACACGCTGTTCGCGCTCACTTTCAGCGCCAGCTGCCTGCCATCAAGCACCGCCTTTTCAAGCGGGTCCTGCGCCTTTTTCAAATCAGCCTTTGCTCTTTTTCGCGCCCCCAGAAGCTCCTCCAGAATCTCGGGAAGGATCCCTTTTTCCTTGTGCGACTTGACGAACACGTCGCCGCTGGGTGATTTTGTCACGTCATCCGCGGCGAGCTTGTTCACCATGTCCGGAGGCACCAGCGTTGAGTAACACAGGTTGTGCGCCATCATGATTGACGGGTACAAAGACGCGAAATCAAGTGTCGCGATAGGTACCTCGTAATACCCAGCCTTGGCGTCCAAAACAGTAGCGCCCTCGTACGCCACGCCGCCCTCCGCTTGGTCCCCAGCGCCCTTCTTGGGCATGTGCGGCACCAGGAAGTTCCTCGCCTTTGCTTTCCGTAAAATCTGGCTCATGACCTTGATTGATTGGCCTCTCGATAACAAAAAAGACAGCGGCACGCCAGTCACCCTGGCCATCTCGATGTAGTTGTACATGTACATCAGCTTGTCCAGCAGCCGCTGCGGGAGGTAGGCATCTTTCAAGCAATACACGGCGAGGCGGCGCCGGGTTTCCGCGGTCCCGGCTTGCAGCTCGGAAATAGCGCTGATACCAATAAAAGAAAGTGTCAGTCTTGTATGGGCAATCAGGGAGGCGGGATTTGGGTTGGGTAAGGCCCGTACCTGTGGTGCACGTCTTCCTTTTGTTCACCAAGGAAATGTGCGGAGACGCTGTTCAGGGAGTACGACGAGAGCTTGTGGTCGCGTTGCACGGCCTGCATCAGATCGAACTGTACCCGTCCCTCGATTGTGATTTCTTTCGAATCACGCGTGCCGTACGCTTTCGAGGAAAACGTGGTGTCCTTCATTCGGAGTTTCGAGCCGATCATCCGGCCCCAGTACGGGAAGTCTTCTACTTTCAGCTTCTCCGCCCGGTTGATTAGGTACGGGAAGTCGAAATTCACGATGTTGTACCCAATCAACAAATCGGGGTCCGCGCTTCGAAAGAACTTTCCCCAGCTCCGCAACAATTCGCGCTCGTCCGAGAAACACAAAACGTCGCTTCCCACGATCGGCGCGCACGTGTCCAGGGTCCAAATCGCCCTGATAATCGGTTTGTCGTCCCCCTGGCACGTCACCATCGTCGCGATCTGAATCACGGGGTCGTACTCCGCGTCCGGGAAGTGGCCTTTGCGGCCCGCGCACTCGATATCAACGCTCAGAATGCGGAACGGCGCTAGCTTCGAGTACTGCCCTTCCGGCGCGTGGCTCACCACCGAGTCGTACATAACGTCGCACTCGTACTGACACATGCTCTGTTTCTTCTCCCGGTGCGTGTACCCCCCGGGAGGTAGCTCCACCCAGTTCCCACCCACCACGCCTCGGTCCACCATGAACCGTAAGGTGTACAACACGTTGCTTTCGAAGGTCTGGAAGCAAAGCGAGGTGTGGTGTAAACCGGGCACGTGAAGGCCTTGCTTTTCCAAGATCCCGCGCGCGGTGGCAACCATGTTCGGGAGGGTGCACGTGATTTTCACGAACGTCGAGGTTTTACCTTCCTGGTAGTACATCAGGCTTTGCTTGCCTGTGATTAAACTCACGTCGGAGATGAACACTGTGCTTCGGTTACCCCCCCCCCCGCGCTGTTGTTGCGAAACCGTTTCGTTCAAGTTTTTGCGAAACTGCTCGCAGTACGTTTGTTGAAACGAATCCGGAACCTTGGCGTAGAAGTACGGTTCGAAGCCGTGCACGTGCACGCACACGGAGTTCCCGCCCGCGGTGACGCCGAAAATGCGCAGCATCGCGGCGGGGCCCATGGCTTTGCGTTTAGGGCCAAGCATCGAGTGCGGCTCCGCCACGACGTGGTCGATGTCGAGCTGCTGGAACACGATGGCGTCTTTCGCGGGATCCATGGGGGGGGGGGCTTTGCGTTTCCAGTGCTCGCGTTCGGCGTCCGCGACGATCATCTGGGTGGGGGGGGTGGTGGTGGGTGTGGTGGTAAGGTCAGGGCCGTGTTAGATGTGGAAAAGGTGTTGAAAGAGAGGTGCCATCTGACATCGAACCGCGGCTTTTCAAAAACGCAAAAAAATGTCAGATGCCGACCGGTGAAAGCCACGATCGCGCCCCGATGTCCCACCTACCTTCTGGTCCATCACGTCGTTCAGAAACACGTCCTCGTCATCCGGGTCCTCGTACTCCTCGGGAAGCGTGGGTTCCGAGTCCATGAACTCCTGGTTGGGGCCGCCGTACGCGCGCTTTGCGCCACCCGGGCCGGCGCCCTCGCCAGGTCGCTTGCTCATGATTCAAAAACCGCGCGCAGGTTGTGCCGTCCGAGGTTCACAGCAGGTTGAAGGAGAGTCAGGCACTACTACCACAACTGCGCTCCAGTCCAACGCGACGGACCGACCCACGGGCGGACCGACGCGTGAAGAAGTCGCGGTGCCTTATTCGCGGTTCCACCGAACGCGCGTGCCGAAGGATATGGCGCGCGGAGCGATCGGCGCCGATGGGATGAGGAAAAAAAAACCAGGGTGTGAAAAACAGCGCGCGAAGAAAAGACGAGCGAGCAACACAGGCGAGCTGCCAAGCACCGACTGCAGTTTGGCCAAAACTCCAAGCTTCCATGGAACTTTCCGCCTGCACGACGATTGGCGTGCCGACGTGCGTCGACAAACAACACGCGGAGGAGCGCACACCTGCGAATTTTTGATTGGAAGGTCGATTTGTGGGCGACTTTTGACGAGTTAAAAGAGGTTTCTTGAGTTAATCGAGTCTTGTTCCCAACCAAGAAAAAAAAAGCTCGAAGATTCAACACGCGCTTCGCACCCAAGACCCACAGTCATAGGCGCCGTGACACGGGATTAGGTTGGGGTCGGCAGCTTAGGTGTGGGGTTACGTTGCGTGAGGGGCTTGTGCTGGTATCGGGCTCGTCGTTCAATTGGTGTGGCGACGCTCGAGGTCAGGACGCCGGTCGTCGTACGGTACGTGCGGGTACCGACATTATTTTTCCCGCCTCGCGGGGGCCTTCTAAACGGGCACCGCGTCCGCCCACGGCGTACGCGCGCGTGTGGCGTACGCGACGCGTGTTTGCCCCTGTTTTTGCGGTCAGGGGATGGTGCACACCCATCATCACCCCCCGCGCGCGGTTTTCGGGTTCGTAGGGAACCGCGAACCACCCGATGAGGGCGCTTCCGCTCCGAGACCCGACCCGATGGCGACTTTTTTCCGGAACGCGAAGATTGCGTCGCGGTTTTCACGAAGCCGATGGGCGCGTGTGTTCGCGGGGTCGTGCACGGCGGGTTTGAGACCGGTACCGTTCGGAAACCAATCCTGCGGTTGGCAGCACCCTTGTGGCTAGCATGCCCCGCCCCGAAACCCGAAAAAATCATCGCGACGCCCCGATACGACGTAGGTTACGGCACCGACGACTCGTCTAACCTGCCTTCTCCCCTCTGTTTTTTTCCCTTTCACTGACGGTTCAGGCAACAAAAAGTGCCGAGAGCGAGGCTCGCGAGTTTCCGTGTACCGGTACAGTACGCAAACGCAGTGTCACAGCACACGAGGCGAGTATATCAGTCTCGAGACAGTGCCAAATCGCAGCGACCTTTCGCGAACGAGTCGCGACGGGAGGTACGTACCCGGCCACGCGACGTTTGTTGCGCCGTGTTTCTCGCCAAGCACCTAATCGACACCACACACCACCACGTCGCGCTCGCGAAACCGCGATTGCGCCCGTCGTCGCGTAACCCCGGGGCTTTTCCGGCGCGCCTCCGGGACCACCCATTTTCCGACGCTGACACCGTGACGCTGTTTTCTCTGTCTGTAGGCTGATCCGAAGGCTCCGTCGTGTGAGAACAAAGGCACTCCTCCCGCGTCGGTAAATCGACCTCGGCGCGCGCGTGTTGATGACCAACATGGCTACGGTAAGTCCTCACACACGAACTCGCGAAACAAGCACCGCGTGTTACCGGAACAGAATCTCCACGAAGGTCGCCATGCGTCGCACCGCGCCGCGCCGCGCGAGACGACACGAGGTGCCCTCGCGACTTTCTCGTTCTCAACTCTCTCGCAAGCTTCCAAAGACGACGCGATTTGGAATCTTGGCGCTTGATTTTTCCAGAAGTTTTTTCTTCTTTCCAGAGCAGAGTCTCACCGCCTTCCTCTTCCCTCTCCAACCCTACAGACCATGCTCATGGGCTCCGGCGGCGACGCTAACGCCCTGTTGCCCGGCATCCCGGGCAAGAGGTGCGCGCACTGCAACACGCAGACCACGCCTTTGTGGCGCAACGGCCCGGGGGGCGCCAAGACGCTGTGCAACGCGTGCGGCGTGCGCGATAACCGCCGGCACGCCAAGACGCGGGGCGCGGCGAGCCGCCCGCGGCCGCGCAAAGCGGAACCGAGCATCGCCGCCACCACAGCGAGGGCGAAGAAACGGTCGCAGATGAACCTTGACGGGGACAGCCTGGGTGGTGACGGCGAGGGCGGCCGCAGGAGCGCTCGGTGGAACGCGGGGCTTCTCACCAAGCGCGCCAAGGCTGAATCTTTGGACGCCGAGCAAAGGCGCGCGCAGAAAAGACGCACCGGGTACTCGAGCCTAGACGCGCACGACCAGCCTGGGGCGGACGTCGGGCCGGACGGCACCATCTGGGTTCCCACCACCAGGGAGGTGGCGGGGTACGAACACGACGCGAGGGGCGGTTTCGTGCCGTCCACGGAGTACGTCGCGGCCCGGCCAGCGACGCCCGCGGGGCGGTTCGCCCCGGGCGGCGCCGCGCCGATGTACGACGCCACCGCCGCGGACAAGGCGTGGCTCACCGAAGTCAACACCGACCGCGCGCCTGGCGCGGAGCTCCGCGAGCGCGCGCTGGAACACCTGTTTGACGTTTTCGAAGAGGCGAGCTGGCACTCGGGGAGCGTTCCGGATTCTGCGAGCGCGGCGTACGAGCTGCTGGGTTACGGCGGCGCTTCCGTTGCGGAAGCGGAGGCTGCGGTGAAGCACGGCTTGGCATGCGACCCCAGCACGCTCCTGGACTTCGTGGATGACGACGACCACGTGCTGTCAAACGGCCTCGCCATGCACGCCGAGACGTGGGATGCGGTGGACCCGCTTTCCACGACGACGACGCGAGGCGCGGTCAAGTCCAACAAAAGCGAGCAAAGCTTCCTTTCGGACCGGTCGTACACCCCGCCGCTGACGCCCAACGGCTCAATCGAACAAGGCCCGGGCGGGTTCGCCCGAGCGGTCAGCGCGAGTGTCTCCGTGGACGGGTTCGGGTCGTCGCCCGGGTCGGCGCCGTCGCGGGACGACACCGACCTGGACGCCAGCGAAAACGGCTCGGACAACGGCGACGGCTCCGTTTTCGGGGGCGATGCGTCGGGAAACGGGAAGAGCAGTGATCTCGCCGCGGCGGGTTTGGTAATGGGAGGGAAGCGCGCCACGCGGGCGAGCGCGCTTGCCACGACCACCAAACCCAAAGCGGGCCCCCTTAAGGTGAACAAGGGGACGAGTGAGCTCAAAGAGCGTGTATCCGACGGCGACGAGACGATGGCGAAAGCGAGGAACGGGAAGGGCGGCACCAAGGAGGGTGCTGTGCTCCAAAAGAAGAACAGCAAGACGACCCTTGTGCAACAAGCGGTGACGAAGGGGAAGGAACCGCGGCGCGCGACGAGGGCGAGCGCGAAGGACTCGTCGCCGACCCTACACGACGCGGAGCGGGTGTTTTGCCGGTACAAAAAACTGCGTGCCGCGAACGGCGGCGCGGCTTTGCGGTCACGGTTCCAAAGGCCGGCGCCGCCGCAGCTCCGGGCGCGCGCGCTTCTGGGTGGGATGTCGGCGGGTGTGGGGTACGCCGAGGACGAACAAGAGGCTGCGAACGTCATGGCCGCCGCGGCGGCGGGTGAGTACCAGTTCGTGCTCGGGTTCGAGGGCGTGCAGCGCCAGCAGCGCGAACGCGCGGCGCGGGGCGAAGCAATCAAGGAAGCCTCACGCAGGAGACGCAGGCGTGCTTGTTTCAACCCCGCCGCCTCCAAGCGCAGGCGCAAGCAGCAAGCCGCGCTTGAAATCGCTATCGAGGCGCCGCTGAGGATCACGCACGACGCGAGCGAGATGTTGTTTGTGGGGACCGACCTCAAGGCGTCGGCGTCTGGTTCGGTTGAGCACCAAATCGGTGATCACCAAGCGACGCCGACGACGGACGAGCCCGTGGTGCACAGCGAGTGGGAATCGGACGACGACATCCCTCTCAAAGAGCTCGCGGACAGGGAGGACTCACCAGATTTAACCCTGGCTGACATCGCGGCGCAACACGCGGAGGCGGAGACGCGCTTGTCTGCGAAGCGTTTGGCGGCGAAAGCGGCCGCCGCCGCCAAAGCCGCCGCCGCCGCCAAAGCCAAACCCGACGTGGAACACCCGTCCGTGATGGCCAAAGTGGCCAGCGCGGCGAGCTGCGTGCTTTCGCGCTTCATAGGCACCGCCAAGCCCGTCGCTGTGGAGGCTTTCCAAATGGACTCGCCCTCGACGCCGCGAAAGCGCAGGACGCCGCGCGCGCGGCGAGTCAAGACGGAGGCGTAACGTGAGTTTCGTGAAAAGTCAAAATTCTTCGAACGACGTTCTTTTTCGGCGCAGGCCGAAACGACCGACGCCGGTGGGACGACGTCACAAAAAACAAAACCGGCATTTTTCGTTTGCAGAATACGCACGACAACACGGTGCGCATTGTATACGATTATCGGAATAAAATATTCAGAGTGGGGAGACTCTGGGGGTGGGGGGTGTTTGTGGGCGCGAAGAGAAAAACAGAGACACGCGAACAAAACACGCTCAAAAAAAAACATTAATGATCCGCCGGCGAGCGGGCGGTGCGCGACGCGTGTCGAGAACGTCAAAACGACGTACGCAACGAGTGAGACGACTAGTGACTTGTGTAACGCATACAACGAGAATGAAGAGATCAATTGCTTGTCGTCATTTTCTTTTCGATTTACACCTCTTCTAGTGGCTCGTGGCTCATACACCTGCTCGCGGTCAGAGCGTTTTGTCCCTCACATCGCGGTTGGTGCGACGCGTTTCGGGACCTTCGCGGGGTGAGTTTCCCCCTCGTTGACCTCTGTGGGCGCGACGCGTTTCTGGTCTCTACATTCGAATGACGCCATCGCCGACGCCGCGCCCTCGCCCACTGCGACCACGGGCTCGGGGACGACGCGCTTTGGCGCCGGCGGTTCCGCTTCCGTCGCGGCGCCAATACGCGTCGCCTCCGCATCCGTCTCCGTCGCCGCCGCCGCCTCCGCGCCCGTCTTGTTCGCCTCCGCCTCGGCGCTCTTCACCTCCGCCTTCGCCTTGGCCTTCGCCACGGCTTCCTCCGCGGCAGCCTTGGCTTTCACTTCCGCCGCGACCGCGGCTTCCTTCGCCGCCAACACGCGCGCGGCCGGGGTGAGTTTTCGCAGGTGCGCCGGGAGCTTTGCCGGGTCCATTGCGACGCCGATTTCACCCTGGCACGATAAAAGCCGAAAGTGTAAGTCGGTCGTGATGTGTATGAGGGATTGGGAAGGATATGATGTGCTCCATACAGTGCAGTAAACAGGGAGGGTAATCGGGCCGATCGCAGAGGCGGAGCGTGGTGATTGGGAAACACGTACCTCCGTGAACTGCATCACCGAGCAGTACCCGTCCGAGCTGCTTATCACCAAAGTCTTGCCACAAGGCGACCACGCCGCGTCCGTGATGGCGGCGTAGTGAAGCCCGCCCACGAACGCGATGGGCTGGTCGGATGACGAGTCATACACCGCTACGGTGTCCACGGTGCACACGGCGAACAAAACGCGGAAGGGCAGGTCAAACAAAGGTTGGTTTTTTTCAGTGTCGCTCTTTTTCAAATCGCCCACGAGAACTCCGGCGTCGGCGGTGGTTTCAACCGCCACCGTTTCCGTATCCGTCGCGGTGACGTTGGCGGCGGCCAGCGCAGTTACAGCCGTTTCCTTGTCCTTCTGTGGCGTCGTGGGTCGTCCTCCGGGACCTCGGAGGTCGTAAAACACGGGCGAGAACTTGACGCACACGGCGGGGGCGATTCCCGGTAGCCGCAACGCGGGTCGGTGGAATTTGTCTCGCGCGTACAAATACGTCGCGTGTTGTGTCTCAGCACCGGCGTGCTCCTTGAACACCCCCGCGGGTACTGCGAGGAAGGAACCGCACGGCGACCAGTTAGGTCGGCGAAAAAAACTCTGAAGCGTGTCGTCGTGGAACAGCGGCGCTCGCTGGGGTTTTTGCGTCTCGTCGGTTGCTTTTTCGTGTGCGGCGTTCGGGTCCGCCGCTTTCGGGTCCAAAATCTCCTCCGTGGACTTCAACACTTTCTGGCACGACACGTGCTTGCACCACCTCGCGCTGAGCATCGCGTGCGTCGCCCCCATGCCTCTGCTCGCGAACACGCGAACCGTTCGGTCGCCGCTTTGCGAAACCACGTACTCCCCAAACGGGTCCCACGCCACGCCTTGCACGTAGTGGGCGTGGCCTTGCAACCGCAGCGCGCCTTTTGCTTTCAGTACGTCCCACACGATGCACTCGTTGTCCACGGACCCGGTGACGATACCTATCCCCCCGGGGGCCCACGCCAGGTCCTGCACGTCATCCGAGTGCCCGCGAAGCACGGCGCTTGTTTTCCACGAAGTCGGATCGCCGTGTTGGTTTACGTGTGATTTTGTTTTGTCCCCCGGCCGGCGCCACACGATGACCTCCCCCGCGTCCCCACCACTCGCCAGCGCGTCCCCGCCTGGCGAGAAACGCACGCAGTTCACTGTTTTGGTGTGCGCCGTGAGCGTCTCTTCGTGCGTCACATCCGGGTTCCCCTCAGCATCCTCGCCAACGCGCCACAGCTTGATCTCCTTGTCCGTGCCACAGCTCGCGAGCAGACCGGTGGCGGGGTCGAAGTCCACGGACAAAACGGGCTTCTTTTCGTGCCACAGCACCTGCAGCGTCTTCACCTTCATCACGTCACCGGACTCCGAGGAGGCGACGACGGCGGAAGGGAAGCGCGCGCGCGCGTGTGTGCGTGGGGAGGAGGGTCCTGGGCCGAGACATTTTGAATCTGGGAAAGTTCAAAATTATTGGGACAAAAGAAAAGCCGCGCAGCAGAGGCGCTGAAACAAAACGCCACCGCGTTACGGTCGATAGCGAGTAAGATGTTACGGAGTAAACACACCCCGAGGCTGTTTTTTATACAATCAAAATGTTCTGGCTTCGCGATCCATCCCGTCTTTGCGCCGTACGAGCGCGTATGTTTACTATCCTCTCGTGCCTTCTTGCACCGCGCTTTGTGGTTGCCCCAGTCGTTGGTTTGACACGCCTTGCTGCAGTAGCGCACCAGGCCGCACTTGCACTTCTTACACGACTTCCCATCCGTGTATTTCTCCGCGCCGCACAGCGAACATTCCTTCACGAGTATCGCGTCGAGAGAATCGTGACCGTCGCTATCGCCGTCGTCATCGCCATCGTCATCGTCATCGTCATCGGACTCGTCCGTGTCGCCTGCGACAGATACCCAGCTGCCCCCTTCGACCGCGTCCACGCGGTCTCCTAACACATCCTCCGCGAGTTGACGTAAGATCTCCACCTCGCCTGGGAAAGCGAGGGGTCCGCACATTTCCGTCACGTCTGTCTCATCAATCGGCGTCGCGACGCCTTGTGGACCAGCCGCCGAATAAAGAACCCCTTGGTCGTCGATATCGCTCCAACAGTCGGGCAAAGCGTTTTTTTTCTTGGCCAGCTCGAGATACGCTTTGAATTCACACATCACGCGTGAGTTCGTATTGCCATTGACGAACTCGTCACCGCGAGCAACGGCGGCGTACGGGCCAATCAACTCACCACGATCCGTGAGAGCCTCATCTCCACAGCGCAGACTAAAAGATAACACAAAACGAGTGATAACGTTCATGCGTTCGACACCTTTGCACCAATACGCGGTCGCACCAGGCATTGGGCTTTCCATCGTGCTCTTAATCCTCTCCATCATTTTGACGCGATCCCCCTCCCCCTCGGTCACGCCACACGACCTCCGGAAGCTCTCTGCAATCTCGCCCTTCTTAAATACTCCCATCGCCTGCTTCAAGCCAGCGTTAAACTCGCGATCTTGGCGACTAAATAATATACTCTCCGAGTGACCAACGCCTAACACATCCAGCGCGATTTGACGTAAGATCTCCACCTCGCCTGAGTTTGGTCCGTACATTTTCTCGATGACTGACTTGTCAACCGGAAACGCGACGCCGTTTTCCGAAGCCGCCATCGTCGTCACGGCGTGGTCGTCGATATCGCCCCAACACTCGGGCAAGACGTTTTTTTCCCTGGCTCGCTCGAGATACTTGTTGAATTCACGCATCAAAGGTGTGTCCTTACTCAGAGTATCACCAGGGACGAAGTTCTCACCGCGAGCCCCCGCGGCGCGCGGGCCAATCAACTCACCACGAACCGTGTTATTAGCCTCGTCTCCACAGCGCAGACTAAAAGATAACATAAAACGCAAATGTACGCGACTGAGTTCCACATCTGTGCACCAATACGAGGTCGCACCCCACGTGTTCGGGTTAGTCAACTGGCTGTGATACGCCTTGCGAAATTTCGCGTTGCATTTAGCAGGATTCTTGTTAAACGTCTCCACACCTCGGTCCACGCTTCGGTCGCCAACGCAGTCCAACCCAAACCGCAACGCAGTCTCCATCGCGTCCTCCAGCTGCAATTCCTCCCTTTCAGAAAGCTCCCGCCACGGTGGCGGTAGTTCATCTAGTTCATGTTCATCTAGACGAGACGCCCTCGCCTTTTCCGCCGTCTCCTTTCCGGCGCAGCATTTCTTGTACTTCTTGGCGCTGCCGCACGGACACGGTTCGTTGCGGGCGGGCGCCATGGAGTGGTGCGGCGGACGTAGGGTAACTAACTGTACTCTTGGTTACCCGGTGGACGTGAATCGTGTCTTCTCGGAGCTCAAAAATCTTTTAAAAAACGAAAAAATCGCGGGTGGCGAGGACGACGAAGAAACTGCGTGAAACGCGCTTTGAGATGCTTGTTTCATTACGCGCTTCCTACGCACCACGTAGGTAGCTCTATCGATCACGCGTACGCCGTCCTCGCGGCGAGCGCGCTGGCTCGTACCCCGAACCTCTGTGTCTTCCCCTTTGCCTTTGTCGATACGCGTCGCGCGCCTCTACGTGCCGCTGCTACTCGCCCCACCCCCCCCAGCCCTGCAGTGACAGCCTGCCCCCCCCCCTGCTGCTTCAGCAGCCCGCACTGCTCCACGGTGACCCTCTGGAACGTCTCGCCTTCTTGCCTCGCATCACCCAGCTGCTCCAGCGCGGCGATGACGTTCCACCCGTCGATGACTTGTCCAAACGCGACGTGCGTCCCATCTAACGCATCCGCGCGGACGTTCGGCAGCGTGATGATGAACTGGCTTCCGTTGCAGTTGGGTGCGCCGGGGTTGTACATGGTTATAATGCCAGGCCCGTCGTGCGAATTCACAAAGGATTCATCGTCAAAGTACGGACCGTCCTCGGATACGTAAATGCTTTGGCCGCCTTTCGCCGGGTTGGGAAGAAACGTCGCGAAGTCGAAATACTCCGGGTCATCCACGTTGTGAATGACTTCGTCCAAATCCGTGAAGTCCCCGCCCCGGATCCAATTACCGGGGAACACTTTGAACATCGTGCCGGCGTAGCACTTGAACTCGCATAGTTTCAAGAAATTCTCACTGGTCACCGGGTGCGTATCCGCCTTCAACTCGAACGTCACCCGGCCGAGGTAATACCCGCCGGCGCGAATCTCGAAAAAGCACACCGGGTTGTTGGGATTGGGAGCGCCTAGCGGGAACGTGTACGGCACCTCCGGAACCTTCAAACACTCCGCCCACTTCTCCCGCTGTTCCCACTTCACCGCGTACACCCCGCCAGGCGCCAGGGGGAGGATGGACGGGATGTCCTTGTACTTGCCTTCCTCGGCGGTGGGCTCGCCCGACATTTCGCGATGCCGCCTCCCTTTCGCGGTACCGAGCACGCGCGCGCGTCAGGCGCGGTGGCGAAGCGGACGACCCGACGACACGCGTGCGAGCCGGCAAGACCGAGCCGACGAAACAGCGACCGGCGGGGCGCGTCAACGAATGGGGGTGCGTGATGTCCGTGGCGACGATATCGCGATCGTATCGTTTTTTGCGACAAGGCCACAGTGGCCAAAAATCGAGATCTGCTGAGGAGTTGATAGGAACGCAGTTTCGGTTTGATCGAGTTTCCATTTTGATCGAGATGCTTGATGCGAAACTGGTTTCAATACGTCTTTTGACTCGTCTTCGACGTCCCAGAAAAAGTGGACGTTATGATAATGATTTGACAGATAACGGCTTGATGCCTCTGCACATCGCCGCTGGAGCGGGCCACGATGTAGTAGTGCGAACGCTGATCGAGGCGGGCGCAAAATTCAACAATGCGATGGATAACGGCTTGACGCTGCTGCGCGTAGCCGGACATTCCGGCCACCAGGGGGCGGGCGCTTCTCGAGGCCGGCGCGGTCAACCCAAGGCAAACATAGGGTACCATGTTACTAAGAGCTGAAAAATTCAACAGACTAATAAGATAAACTAGCTAGTGTTTTCAAACGTGTCTTCTGAATCCGGGTGCGCCGTTCGCGCGAGCCCACCACAGCACCTCCATATGTCTGAAAAGCGCCGCGTGCGCGCGCGTCCGCACGTCCCACGGGCAGCCGTTCGCGCGCAACCACTGCAGCACCTCGAGGTGCCCACGCAACGCCACATGGGAACGTCTTTTTGTCCCACTGGAAGTTATTTTCGTGCAACCACTTCAGTATTTCGAGTTGTCCCTCCCCCGCCGCCATCGTGTACAAGAAATCGGAGTCTATCAGGTCACCTCGCTGATGCAAGAGCTGCAGCCCGCTTAAGTCTCCGAGCTTTATGGCTTTCCAAGAGTCCAGCTCGTACACTGCACGCCCCGTCGCCGCCACCGCATCGCGCATCTCACGACTCACCGCTCGGAGCCGTGCGAGATCTGAGGGATCGGGCAGATTGCGCGAACTTAGGACGTGCGTGATGAGGATGTGGGCGGGCAGAGCCGCGAAGGCGTCACCAGCGTCTTGCTGGAGCGAGATATTACTAAATTCAAGAGTATTGGGGTAGGAGGTTGCCATGTTGCGTCGTTGCGCAGGCGAGTGTGACTACGAGCAAACGTGTTTTCGGGGCTTCCGAGAAAAGCGTTACGAGAGAGGGGCAATATTGAGATCTACAGCCACAACATCCGCGCACGACACCCTGCGCGAAGGCCCCAAAACCCGAGGCTAGCTCCGATACTCCCGCGCGCGCTCGTATTGCGACGACCACGGATCATGCCGACGCGCAAGCAGCCACCTCGAGCTCCGCCTTCGGGCGAGCTCCATCCTATTCACCCGCAGAACTCGCGGGATTTCGAGATTTCGCTAAGGTGATGCGCGACGCCATAGGGGAGAAGGGAATGAAGGGTTCGGTCAAGGAGCTCCAACCTGAAGAAGCTGCGGAGCGAGGATGCCTAGGCACGCTGAAAAGCTTGCATCGGCGCGGTCTTGTGACGTTTAACGAAGACTTGTGCAAGGCCGCAGCGAGGGGCGGACAAATCCTGGTGCTGAAGTGGTTGCGCGAAAACAGCTACCCGTGGAACGCGGGCACGTGTGCGTTCGCGGCGTGGGGCGGGCACCTCGGGGTGCTGCAGTGGGCGCGCGCGAAGGGTTGCCCGTGGGACGCGAAGACGTGCACGGGGGCAGCGGGGGAAGGGCACCTCGAAGTGCTGCAGTGGGCGCGCGAGAACGGCTGCCCATGGAACGCTGATACGTGTGCGTCATCAGCATCGAACAACGGGCACAAGAAGCTGCAGGCGTGGATCTTAAAATGTGCAGAGGAGGCTGCGCCTCAGGAAACTGCTCCCAAGAAGACTACGAAAAAGCATGTTGTGCCCGACAAAGACAACACGGCGGAGCATGATGGCTGCACATCGTCGCTGCACTTCGCCGCTGCAAACGGCGACGAGGCGGCAGTGCGGGCACTGATTAAAGCGGGCGCGGGCGTTGACGTTAAAGTTAACAGCGTGACGCCGCTGGACATGGCCACTGGAATGGGCCATGTGGCGATAGTGCGGGCGCTGATCGAGGCGGGCGCCGATATCAACCACGTGGGGGTTGAGGGCGTGACGCCGCTTTACATGGCCGCTGCGATGGGTCATGAGGCGGTAGCCCTGGTGCTGATTGAAGCGGGCGCAGACGTCAACAAGGCAAAGGATGGCGGCGTCGATGACGGCGTGACGCCGCTTGAAAAAGCCGCTGCGACGGGTCACGCGGAGATAGCGCGGGCGCTTATTGCGGCCGGCGCGGTCGACCCAAGGCAACGAAAAGGTAAAGGACAGTGTTACTAATAGACTACTACGGGATAAAAGATGATATTCTCAACTATAAGGACCATGTTATTGCCAGTATGCCAGACCACTGAGGATAAAAAACTCATTTCAAAAACGTTTTCATTTCAAGTCGTACATGCTCGTCCCGCTTCTCGCCGCGCGCGTTCGTTTCGGGCCGACTTTGTTTAAAATCCGGTACCCCACCGTGGGTACGAACCGCATGAAGTGCCGTAACAGCATGATGGGCTGCTTCGCTAACACGACCTCGTCCAAACCGAACGCCGCGCCCGCGGCGATGCGCCGCGCGGTCCACCCCGCGTCCAACCGTTTTTCCTTTTTCTTCACAACAGTTGATTGTGATGCATCGCTGCCGCCGCCCGCCCCCCCGCCCGCCGCGTCCGTGTCGCAGCTCGATTTCGCCAGCGTCGCGCCGAACACCACCCGCGTCTGTCCCCCCTGCCCCGTCATGATCGGCCCCGGGTGCGCCACTGTTACGCGCACGCCCTTGTCCGCGACTTCGCCTCTTATGGAGTGGCAAAACGCTGCGATTGGGAAAGAAAAAGGTCAGTCTCGAGTCTTGAGTATGGGTGTACTGTATGAGCAAACATTCTGCTTGTGTTGTATGCAGTTGCCCGTAAATGCCAATACGTACCCGCGAGCGCCGCTTTCGTCGCAGCGTACGTGGCTTGCCCGGGCGCCGGGCACTTCACCGCCGCCGACCCTATCGCGCAAATCGTCCCGGTGCGTCGACGAAGCATTGACGGCAGCACCGCTTTGGTAAGCGCAATCGCGCTGAGCGTGTTGATTTCGAACATATCCCGGTCCACCTCTTCCGCGGTGTCCACCGCTGCTGAGCTTTGCGAGCCGCCCGCGACGAGGAACAGGTAATCGATCCCGCCGTGATCGTGTTCGTCGCCCGTCATTGTTTCCGCAATCGCCAGCGCCGCCCGGGTCGCGTCTTGCGCCGCCACCGCGCCTCCCCTTGCGTCAAGCACAACAGCCTTGGATTGCTCAGCGCCCACCGCGTCGCACGCGGCGCACACTTTCCACAAAACGTCTTCGCGTCTGCTGCTGAGAATCAACCGCGCGCCGAGCGACGCGCAGTGCAGCGCTAATTCCTCTCCAAGCCCCTGGCTCGCGCCTGTGATCCACACAACCTTGCCTCGGTACGCGTTCCTTGGGGCGTCGCCAAGGAAACGCACCCACGGGTCGCACTCGCCCACCACGGCGTTGAGAAAGGCAAGGAAAAGCACCAGCGCGGTGACTTGCGCGAGCAACGGCTTGCCGAACGCAGAGGAGAACACGGTTATCGCGACCAAGGCGTACGGCACGACCTCAAACGCGAGTTGCGTGCAGACGCCGAGTTTCACCATGGCGACCGGAGTCACGGAAAGGTCGGGTCTGTGCGCGGAAAGCGGTGGGGTTTTTGAGCCGCGCCTGGGTTCTGGCGAGAGCACAGAGTAACTCCCGTGGCGGCGCGGGGGATAAGGTGGACACGTGCGGTATGCAGTGACAGAGGAGGCATCGGCCGGCGAGAAGAAAAAAGTGCCAGCTTGCCAAAAAAACATACGGTATTCGAAAAAGCGCACGGGATCTCCCCAGACATCACCGCGCGTCGGTCGATCGGCGGCGACCTTTGAGGTGCCCCCGTGGCTCGATCCCGGTGGGGCTTGACGTTGCGCGCGTGACCCATCCAAACGACCTACCTGAAGTGCATGAGTCCGATGCAGGAGGTCGAGTCGGAAGTCGGCGGTTTGGTGTACCAGTCACTCGGCACCGTGGGTTTTTCCCACCCCGAGGAAGCGGCTGCTTTCCCCGTGCCGCCCGGATACGCCAAGCTCGTCGCGGTGTCTTCGAGGTACGGGCTGACCTTGTTCGCGGACCACGCGGGTTTGTGCGTCACAAACACGTCCCGTCTCGCGCAAGTCACCGAGAGTTTAAAGGAAAAGCTCCCAGCCGAGCAGATCGTTCCAGGCAACGACTTTTCCCGGATCCCGCTGAGAGAGATCACGAACGTGAGTTTCTGTCCCGACGAAACCACGGTCGCGGCGGTGTGCGGCGGCACGGTGCACTTGTTCCAAACCAAGGACCTGGCGGACCTAACAACACAGGCGAAGGCGTTCCGGGTGCAGATTTTAGGGGATGACGACGAGTGTGAACTGATTAGAGATCTGCAGTGGCTGGTGGAGTTTCCGTTCGCGTACCTAGCGCTCGTCGCGTCCGAACGCGACACGAAGTGCGAACATGCCAAGCTCGTCGTGGGAAGCGCGATGAGCCTGGACCAGCTCGCGCCCGTTGCGATCGCGGAAGGTGTCCGTGCCTTCGCCGTGGCCAGGGGACCGGATGATGTGGGGGACGAAAACGTTCCAAAATATTCCTTCGGCGAAGGAAAAGGTGCGCTCGCGGCGTGGGCGCCGTTTTCCGGGGGCGTCGTCGTGGCGCGGCTCACGGACGGGGGATACACCGCGACTATGAAGCACCACGGGGTTGGTCCGTGCGAAGACGGGTCGGTGGATGTCCACGTGGATGGCTTGGCGTTTCTGGTGGGCGAAGAAGGCGCGAACGAAACAACCGCGCTCCTCGCGCTGTGCGTCGATAAGGAGGACCCGGAGTCGCACAGAGCGTTGTGCGTCACCTGTGACACCTCGGACGGTGACACCACACCAAGCACGGGGTACGACATGCGCGGTGCGTTTGCGATTGACGATGACGAAACGTCTGGGCTGGTGGGGCCGTACGCGCACGCCCGGCGCGTCGGCGCGTGGCGCGTCGCGCTCGCGTCGCACCGCAAGGCGTGGGACAACCAGCTGTGCGCCGTGCGCCCGCCTTCGGCGGATGGTTTAGTCGCCCCCTGCGTCCTGGACGTGGAGGACGACCGGTGCGTCCCGAGCATCCCCCTGGCGGGGGAGGATGAAGACTCGAACTTCGTAGTGGGGTTGGCGCTGGACACGACCGGCGCCGGCGGGCGCATGTTGCACCCGGCGGATAAGTCGCGGCCGCGGCTGCCGCAAGGACCGCTGGTGTTCGTCGCGACCGCGGACGCGCGGCTGAGCGTGATGCGGCTGGGTAACTTGGACGAAGAACTCGCGATGCGGTTCGAAGCATCGAGCGTCAAACCGGCCTTGGCGGAGGTGCCACTGTCACCCGCGCTAGCGGGGTCGCCGGCGCCGGCGCCGCGGCCGTCGCCGCCCGGAAGCGCGGTGAAACCGTCCGGGCGGTTGTGTTTCGAAAGCCCGGCCGCGACGTGGAGAGGATATGCAACGTCGTCACCCACCGCCGCTACCGCGGGACTGAAAATTTCGTCACCCACCGCTGTTCCGGTCAGCACCACCCCCCCCGCCCCGACCAGCGGGTTCGGCGCCGCGTTCCTGGCGAAAGCCAGCGCGGGGTACGCCGCGGCGCAACAGGCGCTGGAGGAGGAGGAGTCGCTTGCGAGCAAAAAGTCAACCCCAACCTTGGTACCCGCCGCGCCTGTGTCGCAGTTCAACTTTGGAGTAGCGGGGTCGTCCGCGAGCGCGTTCGGTACTACCGGCGCTACTACCGCGTTCGGTACTACTCCTACTGCGTTCGGTACCACCGCAGCGGCGAGCACCGCGACCGCGCTGTCGGGGTTCGCGCCGCCCGCGACCACTTCCGCCGGGTTCGGCGCCTCATCGCCTTTCGGCGCGGCGTCCGCGGCGTCTTCATTCGGCGGGTTCGGCCAGACCTCGGGTGCGACCGTACCCGCGTCCGGGACCGCCGCCGCCGCCGCCGCCGCCGCCGCGCCCGCGACGTTCACGTTCACGGGCGCCACGGCGACGCCCGTGCCAGTGAAACCCGGAAGCACGTTGGTTGGGTTCGGGACGCTGGCCAGCGGCGGGAAGAAGGAAGGGTCGTCGCCGGTTGAGAAAAAAGCAGAGCACGACGGGTCACCGCCGAAAACGCACCCCGCCGTTGCGGATTCGAAACCGGCGGCCGGCGGATTCAACTTTGCAGGCGCCACTACCACGTTCGGAGGCGGCGCTTCTACCGCGGCGCCTTCGCCGTTCGCGTCCGCGCCGAAACTGCCAACCTCGCCGTTCCGCGCGGCCGCGCAGCCCGTGTCAGGCGGGTTCGACTTTGGCGGTGTTGCCACCGCGCCGGTACCAGTCGCGTCATCCTCCGCGCCCGCCCCAGAAGCGTTTTCCTCACCGAAACGAGGCCGCACTTTTAACGAGGCGAACGCCACGCCCTCCGCGTTTGGCGCGACGCCGCCAGGGTTTGGCGCGCCGCCCCCCGCGTTTGGCGCGACGCCGGTACCGGTACATGTTGCCACTCCGACGCCCGCCGTGACCCCCACGCCTGCCATGGCGGCCTTAACCCCGGCGAACACCCCCACGCCCCCCAACGCGCCTCCCAGCACCCCAAACGCGACCCCCCATATGGACGCGGCGAGCGACGCGCACGTGTTGTACGGGTTCCAGCTGTTAGAAGCGGTGCGGGCGGGGGCGCTTGATATCGAGTTGGCGCAGAAACAGCTGCGGGATTTGATGGTATCAGGGACGCCTCCGCCGCCCACGCCGCCGACGACGCGGTCGTCATTGGAAACGACGCCGACGGAAACCACGACGCAACAGAAAACAACACAAAAACCGACCACAAACGTTTTCCAGGAAACGCCCTTCCCCGCCGGGTTCGCGCCCACCAGGGTCGCCGCGTCGCCCTCCGCGTTCGGCAAGGACCCGACGCCCACGTGGGGCGCGACGCTCGCGGCGACGAGGGCGGCTTCGGCGGCGGCGATTTTGCCGTCAACGACCCCACCCGGCACCGACCCCGGCGCCGCTGGTTTGAAGGCGGTGATGGATGACATGCGGTCTTCTTTGGACGAAGCTTCCGCGATGTTGGATGACGTGGTAGGGTTGGTGGACTTGGTGAGCTCCAACGGACGGGCCGGGGGCGCGCCGTTTGGCGCAACCGACGTTACCGACGTGACCAACGAAGCCCAGGCGTTGTCTGTTTTGGTGATGAAAGAAACCGTAGAGGCGGGGAACTTGCGGCCAAAAGTAGCGCAGGTGTGGGCGGAGAACAATCGGGACGAAACCATGAGGGCGGAGCTGGAGTCGCTTTTCGAAAGGGCCGCCGAGGTGGGTATTGCATATCCCAAATTCTGACACACTGTTTTACCGAAGCTGGTGACTGTTCAGACCGATTACGGTGACTGTTGTCCATACATCGTCCAATACACGCGATATCCAGTACTGACACTTTCTTTGGCCCAAAAACAGGACGCGGCGGCGGCGGACACGGAGCGCGAGGCGAGCGCGTCGCGTTTCGCGGAGCGGTCGGCGAGGGCGAACGGCGGGAAGACGAGAGTCGCGTTATCGCGAACGGAACAGCAATGGGGCCCTAATGCGATCGCGGCCGCGAAGGCGCGACCGCTACCGCCCGCGCTGGACCGCATGCGAACTTTGATTGACACGGACGTGTTGCGGTTAACCGCCGCGATGGCGGATTTGGAGAGGGACGTGGAAAAGCGCGAACGCGACGCGCGGCGTTTGAAACAAATGCGTAAAATAGGCGCGGGCCCGGACTTTTCGCAAGAAGGACGACTACCCTGGGGACCGCAGAACGTGAAACGAAGACAAGGCTTGCAGTCCTCTGTAATGAATGACCCTGGGTCCTTACCTGCGTCTCTTTTGAGAAGCGCGGGTGGCGTTTCGGGGTTCGCGGCGCGCGGGTTCGGCGGGCGGGGGTCCGCGAAACGCGGGACGCTTGTTGGAGCGTCTGGCGCGAACATCATCGCCGCTGCTTCCGTTCCCGCGTCGGTACACCACAAGCTCCCCACCTCATCTACTAACAAACCCCCTACCGGTATGGAAGGTACGGCGAAGGAAGAAACCCTGAGAGAACTTGCAAAGCGCCGAGTTTTGATTGACTCGCAAGCCAAGAGGTTGGACGAGCTCATCGCGAAAACTTCTTTGGGTGAAAGTTCGTCAGGGAAAAGGGAGCTTTCGGGGAAACCCGCGTCGCCCGCGACGAGCAACAGCGCGTCATCCCCAGCATCACTCGCGTCGTTTTCGCCCGTCAGAAGAATTCCCAACTTCATGACCCCGGGTGGGTCGCCCGTCACGCCGTTCCGCACGCCGGGGAGCCCCGGGTCCCCGATCGTGGCGTTCCACACCCCGGCGTACGAAGACGTTTTGGATTACGAAAACGAGAGCCCCGCCGGCCGCGGGTTTTCCTCCCCCGTCGGCGCGCGAAGGCTCGCCGCGCCGTCCGACGACGACCTTGTTGAAACCAACCCCGTGGTACGGGCGGTGCTTTCGCGGATTTCGGCGCCGAGGGTCACGAGCACGGTGAAGAAAGAGAAACCGGCGGTTGAGGTACCGGAGCAGACGGAGGTTCCCGTTGCGGTTGCGAAACCGACGCCGACTCCGCCGGAGTTTTCGGAACCAACAGCGTCGACGGCGTCAACCTCGTTCGGCGCCGCGTTCAATGCGAACGCGCGTGCGGGTCACGTCTCAGCCCATGACACGGCACGCGAGGACCGGCCGCAAGCTTCATCTTCCGGTAAGTATTGTCCAATCACCACATTCCGCCGACTGATTGCCCATACAAGACTGACATTTCTTTTTTTACAATCAGGGCAACGGAGAACGGTATCGCACCAAGCGCCGAGCGGGTTCGGGGGCGGACAAAGTCTTCCCGACGCGAAGGCGGGTGGTTTTTCGTTCGGCACCGCGACGGCGTCGTCCTCGTCCTCGTCATCAACATCAACGGCCAGCGCGTTCGGAAACGCACCGCCTGCGACGTCTTTTTCTTCTTTCGGAGCCGTGCCCGCGTTTGCGCCCGCGTTCAGCATCGGCGGAGCGGCCACGACCGCGGCGCCCGCGGCAGTTACGTTTTCCTTCGCGCCGCCTACGCAGGCAGTTACAGAAACGGTTTCAGAAACGGCTCCCGCGAAACCGCCACCCGCGGGCGGCTTTTCCTTCGGCGGCGCCTCCACCGCGTCGCCGTTCGGGACGACTACCACTACGTCAAGTGACAAACCCGCGTTTTCCTTCCCCGCCGGGGGGGGAGGGTTCTCGTTTGCCGGCGCGGAGAAGAAGACGGACGACGCGGAAACAACACCGGCGCCGGCCAAGTTTTCCTTCGCGCCCGCGGAGACCGAGGCGGCTTCCAAGACAACGGAAGCAAAGGAAGCTTCTTCTGGTGCTTTGAAAGAAGCAGAAGCTGAAAAGGCGCAGGCGCCGAAACCGGGTGGGTTTGGCGCTGCTTTTCTGGCGAAAGCAAGCGCCGGGTACGCGGCGGCGCAAGACGCGCTTCAAGAGGACCTGGACAAAGCCGCGAAGCCTCCCCCCGCGTCTTCCGCGCCCGCGTTCGGCGCGGCGCCCACGAGTGCGACCACGTTTTCGTTCGGCGGCGCCGACGCGTCCCCGGGGTTCACGCTACCTGTCACGACTAGCAACTCCGCGTTCGGGGTGGCGGCTGGCACGACGGCTAGCTCGACGACGTCCACCACGGCGGCGTCGACGACGACACCCTCGGCGACGACGACGTCTTCGGTTCCCGCGTTCGGCGCCGCGCCGTCGACGTCGACGTTTACGTTTTCGTCCTCCTTAGCGGCGACGGCGTCTGCGGCGGTGTCGCCCGCGACGGCCCCGGCGGCTTTGTTACTGGCTGCTTCGCAACCAGCTGCTTCGTCTCCAGCCGCGTCTCTGGCGGCTTCGTCCGCGGCCGCGTTTGCGGTGTCGTTACCCGCGGCGGCAACGCCCGTTTCCCCTCCCGCGTCTCCCGTCGCGGTACCGGACGCGCCGTCAACGCCCCCGGCGGCGAAACCCACAGCGCCCGTTCCGAAAACCGGCGGGTTCAGCAGCGCGTTTCTCGCGAAAGCAAGCACGGGGTACGCGCAGGCGCAGGCGTCGCTGCAGGATGATTTGGACAAAGTTGGTGGCGGCGGCGGCGCTTCGCCGAAAGCCGCCGCTTCGACGGTGACGTCGCCGTTCGGCGCGCCCGCCGGCGTTTCTGCAACCGCGTCGCCGTTCGGCGCCCCCGCCGCGGTCACCGGCGCGTTTGGAAGCACCACCGCGTTCGCGACTCCCGCGAAAACCACCGGGTTCGGCGGGTTCGGCGCGTCCGCGGCCACGGCGATTGCGACGCCGTCCGCGTTTGGCGCAGCGGCGAGCTCGGCGAGCGCGTCGCCTTTCGGCGCGGCGACCGCAACGACGGGCGGCGTCGCCGCCGGGTTTGGCAGTTTCGGTTTGGGCGGCGGGTCAGCGGCGTCGCCCTCGGGCGGCGGTGCCGGCGCGAGTCCCTTCGGGAAAGGAATGCCAGCGTCGTCTGCCGGCGGCGCGTTCGGGACGCCCGCGCCGGTCGGGACGACGACCGGCGCGTTCGGCACGCCCGCGGCAACCTCACCCGGCGGCGCGTTCGGCACGTCAAATCCGGTGGGTAACGCCTCGCCGTTCGGCGGCGGCGCG
>Ga0209830_10000372_pt1 | contig 48457 bp, 65 predicted proteins | sample ArcticOcean_MG_C_12_FD_187439 | JGI IMG/M metagenome (GOLD analysis project Ga0209830, IMG submission 187439) | Marine microbial communities from western Arctic Ocean - ArcticOcean_MG_CB8_130 (SPAdes) (version 2) | ecosystem: Environmental > Aquatic > Marine > Oceanic | place: Arctic Ocean...
CCAAAATGATGCACGGTGTTAAATTTTAGTAACGCCAAAGTGACGTTATGTAGAAGAATGTATTTAGAGAATCTCAAATAACGTGATTAGGAAACGGAAGACATGATGTCATTTGGAGATTTGGAGACGCCAAAATAGGGGGTGGGGGGGGTCAAAAAAGATTAATTTATTTTCAGTAGGGGGGTTTACAAAGATCTGATCTGACCCCATAATTCTCCCAAGTTAACTAAAACCACAAAAAGGAAAAGATCATGTCAAACCAAATGAGCGATGTCCGAACTACTAACGACGCAATCCGTGTTATCACTGAGTCAATCGAAGAAAACAATGAAATGGCACTTGACGAGTTGGGCGGTCACATACAAGACTGGATGATCGATGAGGAGTCGCGTCAAACACTAACTAACCTTATTGACCTTGCCGTAGACCTAATTGAAGAACGCCTAAGTCGATAAGTCCTTAAGTCCTGCACACCTAAGGCGCTCCGGCGCCTTTTTTAATAGTAAAAAATTAATTTATTTCCAGTAGGGGGGTTTACAAAGATCTGATCTGGCCCCATAATTCTCCCAAGTTAAACGAAACAGAGCAAAAAAGCATGAAGTCAATAATCCTCACCGCCCTCCTTGCTACCACCGTCGCTTTTGCGGGCATAGGTGCGGTGCGGCTTCAGACTCAAACAGTTGCAGCGGCTAAAGGGGGTTTACACTTAGTCGTCTAGACCCCATACTTCTTAAAACTTAACTAAAACTAAAAAGAGACAGACTATGAACAAACGAATGAAACTTCTCTCCGCTGTCGTCACGCTAGACTTCCAGATTAAAGACTTAGATAAAGAGATCGAAGTCAAAGCGGCTTCCCTTAACGAGCTTGCCGCATTTACTCCCAGCGCTAAGTTTCTGGAACAACAACTTGAAACCCTGCACGAACGAAAAGCTTCTCTTTTAGTTCAACGCAAAGAAGTGAAAATATGATTGAACGAGACGAATACAATATTGTCCTGGACACTGAAGGGGTCCGGTTTCGAGGATGCTACCATACAATGGCGGAGGCGGAAAAGTCAGTTGCCAAGCAGCGATTCAACACCTATATTTTCGATGATCCGATGCACCTAATTAAATATGAATGTATTTCTTTGAGCCAGTTGGTGAAACTACTCAAGCAGTTTGAAACAGATACGAGCGAACGCATACTAACGGATAGACCAACAGTTGTCCAGCGCCTTTGGCATCACTGGACGGACTGGGGCTTTAGACCTTTTAGGAAAGACTCACTCAGAAAGGAGAAAGGATAATGGCCGAGACTTATTGGGTATGCGGCAAGTGTGACAAAGTATGCGAATCCACTGAAACTGAAACTGTTGACCACGAGTCGTTTTGGGGCGCTCCCGTGCGGCGAGTAGGTTACGAAACCTCTAGTAGTTGTTGCAAGGACGACTGTTACACGGTGGAGGAGTGGTTAGAAAACGGGTGGAGTCTGCCGGACTTACCCAAAGTTGATTTAATCGAGTACGGATTTATAAGGAGCAAACTATTGTGAATCTTTTTTTAGAATGGTGCGGGAACTTTATTAAGGACTGGAAACATCGGAGACAAGTTAACGGCTACACTCGCGGATACGAACACGGTATGGATCGCGTAGAAAAGCTGGGTCTGAAAACTGCTAAGACTGAATATGAAAAAACAGTTTGGGTTGGAACCATGGACGATTTCGATTGGGGTCATAGGGATGCAGTTGACGCACGATTCAACCGCGCGTTAAGACCATGGGACACTGCACGAAAAAGCCGCAGAGATGCGGGAAAAAAACTAGGGGACTAACAGAAAAAAGGTTTACCCCTAAAGGGTTTCACGGTACAGTGCTCGTTCTTTAAAAGGAAATAAAATGTCATTCGAACTACTAAAGAAAACAGTCGTGACAGGTGCAGATGGCATGGGCAAGTCCCAACTAATTTCTAACCTAATATCTCCACCTTTCAGTCTTCACTATCTTGGTCATGAAGGCGGTCCTATTGAATCCGCTTCCGATGCGGCCCTGCGACTTTTATCCTTTGCAATCTCCCCTCCTGGTCTGCTTGATCGATGTTGTGCGGTTGATGATCCGATATACAGTACAGCGTTTGATCGCCAAGCTCAAGTTGACTGGAACTTCTATAGTGACTTCTTGCAAGAAGTTGACCCCCTTATTATTTTTGTGGACAACGATGAGCCAGCAGTCTGCGAGACTGCGAAAGCTCACAAGTCCCCCCAACTCCTTGCAGGAGTACAGGAAAAAGCACAACTAATCCGCGAACTCTACCATGAGCGAATAGCTTACTTGGAAGATGATCTCGGTCTAGAAGTTTTTTACTATAACTGGCGGGTTGATCAAACTGCAAAGAAACTTATGCGCAGACTTTACCAGTCGCAAATTGTTTTATCCGAAGAGGACTTCCCATGTGTGGATTAGTCGTTTTTACTAAACCCTCTTCTTCTACACAACAGGATCGGGCGCTCCAAGCGATTCGCCACCGCGGTTATATAACGACTGAAAACACTATTACTCATGGCCCATATACTTTCTGTCACACTCGACTTCCAATACAGGGTCTAGCGACTAAGTTTAATCAACCCATGAGAATTAACAGCGAGTCCGGGGTCTTTGCTGGCGAGGTATTTAACTTACCAGGTGAAAATGATGCAGAGGCCGCATTGACTGCGGTTACTACTGAAGGTCCGGAGATTGCAAAAACATTCGACGGGTTTTTTGCTATGGCCTACACTCGCGGCGACTTCATGTATGCACAAACAGACCACCTGGGCATTAAACCTCTTTACTACGATTTAGAAAACGGGATTATCGCTTCTGAGTTAAACGCGATTCGTGCTGCTACTGAGTCCAACTATAAACTAGATGAGCAGTTTTTTTCTACTGCTACTAAGTGGGGATATGATCCGTCTGGCAGAACACCTCTAAGAAACGTGCGGCGAATCCCGCCGGGGACTTTTCTAACCTTTCATCGCGGCAAGTTAATCGAGGCAAAAAAATACTGGGACATCGGGACAGAGGCTCAGTTTTTTTCCTTGGACATCGTGCTCCGTGAAGCTGTTGAGCGTCGAGTTAGAATGTCAGACGTTCCCGTAGCTACTCTATGCAGTGGCGGGCTGGACAGTACGATCATCACACTGCTCGCTCAAGAAGTTAAACCGGATATTCAAGTGTTCCATATTGCTGATGACGGACCGGACTCCGCCGCGTTCGATTTACTGCGACATAGATTCCCTACAGATTCTATTCATACGGTAAGTCTATCCTCCGTTTCATTGTCCGATGCAATTATAGCCGCAGACATTCCAGTCGACCTCGGTAGTGTTCAACCACAATACGCTCTAGCCTGTGCACTGAAAAGTGCGGGCGTTAAAGTAGTCCTATCGGGAGATGGTGCGGACGAACTGTTTGGTGGGTATCGTCGCGCTAAAGAATATGATTCGCAGCATAGTGACACCTTTGTTGAACTTCCTCACTACCACCTGCCGCGGCTTGACGCAATTATGATGAATCAGACTATTGAACTTCGTTCTCCGTTCCTAGCTCCCAAGGTCGTGCAGTGTGCCCTAGCTTTGCCATACCACAGCCGCACAGAAAAGCAGGCCTTAAAAATGTATTTTTGCGATCTAGTGCCGAGGCATATTCGGGACAGGGATAAACACCCTTTAAAAACCAAGGACGTGATTGAAGGGGGTATTCCTTACCGCCGTCGCATCCAAGAAATCTGGAGGAAAAATATATGAGCATTGAACTGGTACGAGCGTTCCATGAAAAATTTGATTTAAACGTGGGCGACAACGAGTCGCAGTTACTAAATGATAACGACTTTGAATTCAGACACGACTTTTTACAAGAGGAGTTAAATGAGTTTCACCTCGCACAGGAAAACGGGGATCTCGTTGGATGTTTCGACGCTTTGCTTGATCTAGTGTATGTTGCTCACGGCACGGCATTAATGATGAATATTTCCCCAAAGCAGTGGAACGCCGGTATGGCTGTAGTCCAATCAGCTAACATGAGCAAAGTCCGTGCGGCGGATGCTAGTGAGTCCAAACGGGGTTCCTCTCTTGATGTTATTAAACCTAAAGACTGGACAGGACCGGAACCTGCTCTTAGAAATATTCTCAGCAATTAAAAAAGGAAAAACCATGTCAAATAAAAACAAATTAAAAGCGATTGGTCTTATTAGCGGCGTTGGTACCCTCCTTATTGGCGCTAGACGTGCGGGCTTCGACATCGTAGGCAACATAGAGCCTAGACCTTATTATCGCGTAGGCGCTTTGCAGGAAGGCGAAAAGAACACCTTTGAAGAATACTTTGACGGCGCTCCAATTCGAAACACCTTTGCAGAACTCGAGGCAGAGATACAAGCGCAAATGAAAGGCGCTGATCTTGCTATGCTTCACAACGAATGCGGCAACGGTTCCACTCTTTCATTCAGTGGCAAAAACTGGAAAGAACGGCAGCTAGACGTCGGCGACTTTCCCTGGGTCTTTGAACATCTAGCTATGACTTTTCCTAAAATTTTCGTATTAGATAACCTAGCCCCGAGTTTAAAAGCGATACCGCCAGAACGGTGGATTGAAGAGTTTCCGGATTACTACATCTATCCTTTCCCCGTAGACAATGCACGATACGGAAACCCGCAGCGGTGTCGCACTCGAACCTTTTTTATTGGTGTGCACAAAGATTTAGACTTCGTTCCTTTCCCGGGCGAGGTTGATCATATTCCTACAACTCGTGACGTGATCGGAGACCTACAAGGTAAGGAGGGCACAATTCCAAACCATGACCCGCACGTCACAAACATTGTTGCGACGGGCTTTCGTTCCCCAATTCACGGAGAGTTTGATCGCAAACTTCTTTGGAGTGAAGTTAGTGATTATGTCTTAAACGATATGCGAGAGGCTCAAGTGTGGCCGTACTGGGCAGCAGACGGAACGCAGAAAGTAAAGATCGGCGTATACAAAGGAAAAAAAGACGGCGGTGTAAACACTCTAAACGGCGGCGTAGGTTCATTCAATCCTTGGACGGGTCTGCCTTACAGTCTGCGAGAGCGTTTGCGGATTCAGGGTTTCCCGGATGATTTTATTTTGTACGGCACGAAGTTGGAAGAAGACGGTAGTTGGAACGCGATGCGAAACGGCAACATGACCCGACAGACCGGAAAAGGTATGCCCGTTCAATGGGCTACTTTTATCGCGCAGCAGATCGCAGATTATTACAACGGAGTAGAAACAAAACTTGTCCATACCAAACACCACTACACCCCGCCCATCGTTAGCGAAGCCAAACAGACGATCTGTCGCGACCTCGGCGGGTACGGCAAAAACCAAGACCGGGCCTGTGAAGTTTGTTGGCTTCGAGAAAAGTGCACTATCCGGGACACAGCTCAAATCACAATGAATTTCGAGGAAACAGAATGACCTTTCCGTTCGAATACACGTTTAACACCTTGCGGATGGAACTCCTTTCTGCGCCGACTGTTACAACTTACAAATGGCAAGGCGTTAACACTAATCCAAACGCTCTGCGGATGAAGGAGTTGCTTCACTCTACAGTTCAATACGACGTGCCTGACGACTTGGGGCTTTTGCAGCAAGAAGTTGAACCGTTTCTACCTTGGGCCGATAACCACTTTGAACAGGAACGGGTCAGTGGCCAACCTATTAACCCGGGCAAGACTTACAAGGAGTGGCGGTATCCGGCAAGTGCTTCCGAACATACGGGTTTCCAGTTCAATCATTCGTATGCTGAAAGGTACTGGCCCCAATACGCCGGCCAGACTTTAGGTGGAGCTATTGAAGCTAGCAACTTAGTTAATTTAAGAATGCGGCCTCACCGCGGCATCCGTCATGACTACGGAGATCTGGGAACAGTTGTAAAACTACTAGCGAAGGATTTAACTACCCGTCAAGCGTACCTGCCAATTTTTCATCCGGAAGATTTAATGGCCGCAGCAAAAAGCGAACGGGTGCCTTGTTCACTTGGGTATCACTTTATCTGCCGCCAAGGTCGACTAGACGTGATGTACCCTATGCGCTCATGCGACTTCGTTAGGCATTTTCGCGATGATGTCTACTTGACTAGCCGACTCTTGCTTTGGGTAATTAAAGAGATGAAGTCCGTTAGCGAGGACCCGTCCGTTCAAGCTGTCGTACCTGGAAGGCTTATCATGCACATCACCTCCCTTCACTGTTTCGACAGTGATAACCTCGACGAACTTTAGGAGTTCTTATGAATCAGAATATAGAATTAACACCCGGAGACGTAAAAGCCTTAATCGCGGCCGGCGGAAGTTTTACGATAGAAACTTTTAGCACTATCCCGGACAACATTAAACCTACGGATTCAGTTTTTATTAATATGGAAAACACGGACCTTGGTCATGGTCCAGTAATTGACAGGGGCGAAGCGGTTCGTCGGACGGTAAAACGTCTTGGCCGCCGTCGTCGTTTTTGGTCTAGGAAATCTTTAACCCAACAGGTGTGGGACTTGTTAGGTGTTCCGCCAGGTATTACGGAAAAAACCGCTCGCGCTACTATGAACCGTCAACTAAAAACTATGATGGAAAAAGGTGAACTCCTCGGCGTTCATCTTTCCCAGTAGCTTTTAACTTTTGAGGTGCTTATGCTAGAAAAAGATATTGAACAAAGTTGGCAGCGACGAATTAAAAAACACGGCTGGGAAACAATTAAACTCGACACAGGCAGAAGTTCTCGCGGTTGGCCGGATCGGCTAATCTGCCTCCCAAACAACGTCGCAATTTTTATTGAGTTTAAAACACTGAAAGGAAAAGTCACACCCCTGCAAGAACATCGTCACACTCGCCTCCGCGCGTTGGGCTTTCAGGTGCACGTCTGCCGCAGTGCAATAGACGCGGAAAAGGTGTGTTTAGAAGCTGCAGGCCCCGCAGAATTAAGGGTTTACTTTTCCCAGCCGTAGACCCCATAATGGTCCTGGTCCCCAATGTTTAGGGGAGGGGATGGGAATAAATCAGATCTTTTTTTAAAAGAGGGGTTTACAGATCTCCTCTTTGACCCCATACTTCTCCCAAGTTAAACAAAACCAAAAAACCCGAGGCTATATCATGAAAACTTTTACTCCCCACAACTACCAGAACGAGGCTAGCCAATTCGTCCAGGACAATCTTAACTCCGGTCTTTTTCTGGATGCAGGCATCGGCAAAACTGCTACGACTCTGGACGCGATTGTTAAGCTGAAAGCTGCGGGCAAAGTTAACAAGGTTTTGATTATGGCCCCTCTTCGTGTTATCCACGGAGTTTGGAAGCAGGAAGCGGCTAAGTGGGACAACTTTAGTCATCTCAAGTTTATGACTCTACACGGTAAAAATAAGCAAACTAATTTTAATACGATTGCAGAGTCGGACGCTGACATAGTTCTTATGAACTACGATGGTCTTAAGTGGTTTCGCGAGCAAATGAAAAGCACTGAAGAGTCGCCGTTTGATATGTTAGTCCTTGACGAGTCTACAGCTATTAAGGACACAAGGACTAAGCGCTTCCGTCATCTAAAAGTTTTACTCCAACACTTTGAACGAAAAGTTCTGCTCACAGGTACTCCCGCTCCAAACAGTATGCTTGATCTTTACGGTCAGTTTTTTGTTCTAGATCAAGGAGCAGCTTTAGGTCGCAATATGCAAACTCACCGCAATCTTTTTTGGGAATCAGATCCTTTCAATGTTTATAGCTGGATCCTAAAGCCTGGCGCGGACGAGGAAATTACAAAGCGAACCGCGCCTCTTGTTAAGCGGATGTCTGCTGAGATGTACTTAGAACTCCCGGAGATGATCATTCAAGATATCAATGTCCAGCTGCCAGAAAAAGTTCGCAAGATGTACAACGATGTAGAAGCAAACTACTTTTCAATGCTAGATGATGGAATTATCGAAGCGGCGAACGCTGCGGTCGCTGCTGGTAAACTTCGTCAAATCGCTTCTGGCGGTTTCTACTACGAGCCTGAACCTGGTGTTCGTTCTATTAAGCAGGTGCACGATGTTAAGACTGAGGCAGTCGTTGAAACTGTTGAACAGTGCGGCGATGAGCCCGTCATGGTCATGTACGAATTCAAGCACGAACTCCAGCGTCTGCAAAAAGCTTTCCCCGATGCGCCGGTTATTAAAGGCGGTATGTCCGGCAAGCAACTTCAAGCAGTCACTGACGAGTGGAACGCAGGCAACACTCCCGTCCTACTAGTTCAGCCTCAGTCAGCGTCCCACGGTCTTAACCTCCAGTCCGGCGGGCGTCACATGATTTGGGCGACACTTACTTGGTCTGGCGAGCGATACTTACAAGCCATGAAGCGCTTGCACCGCCAAGGGCAAGAACAGACTGTCTTTATCCATCGTATCATTGCAGAAGACACTATCGACGAAGCTGTCATGGCTAACCTCGCAGGCAAAGAAGCGAACCAAACCGCTTTCCTCGATGCGGTGTACGAGTACCGTAAAAACCGCGGCTTGTAAGCTGCGGTCTAAACTGTAATCCACTAAGCCTTAGGAACTATCTAATGAACATTTTCTATCTAGATCCCAATCCAAAAAAAGCTGCCGCCATAATGTGCGACCAGCACGTTATTAAAATGATTCTCGAATCAGCTCAGATGCTATCTACCGCCCACCACCTCTGCGGCAGCACGGCAACTTACAAAAAAACCCACGAGAATCACCCTTCCGCTATTTGGGCCCGTTCTACTCACGCTAACTATGAATGGCTACACCTTCACATGGTAGCACTGGGCCAAGAGTATACTCGGCGATTCGGAAAGATCCACAAGACAATACGAGAGCAATCAATACCCCTCGCCGTAGTTCCTCCAGGAGTGCCACGCGGGGCACTCACGGAAATGCCGCAGTGTATGCCTGTTGAATACCAAGGGTTAGATCCTATCGTGGCGTATACGGCCTACTACGCGGGCAAAGCCGCAGACTGGCAGGCGCTAGGGAGACCGATGAGGTATCGCATCTTAGCCGAAAATTAATTTCAGTTATTTTAGCCTAGGGGGGTTTACAGATAAGCTTTCAGACCCCATAGTGATCACAAGTTCAACCCAAAACTAAAACCAAGAGGCACTACAAAATGAAATTCCAAGCAATCACAGGCAACACCATCAACGGCATCTTCAAAAACATTAACCGCGGCAACTGGTCAGGCGAGTCAGTCGACGTAGAAGTTAAAGACGGTTACTTCCAAATGTACGACTACACTTTTCGCATCGGCGAAGGCGAGCAGATGTTTTACAACATTAAAGGAGGACAGCAGGAAGGCAAGCCTGCAGGCGCTGGATTTAGACTGCACATGAACGACGACGACGGCGAGTCACTTTACGTTGACGAACTGGCCACTCCAGAAAAAATAATACGCGCCGCAGTCCAGTGGGTCAGCAACCACGTCTAGGTCAAACCCTCCATTCACCCAGCCTGCCCTGTGCAGGCTTTTTGGGTGAAAATTAATTTCATCTATTTTAGCCTAGGGGGGTTTACAGATAAGCTTTCAGACCCCATAGTGATCACAAGTTCAACCCAAAACCAAAAACCAAAGGAGCTACACCATGTCAACAATTCACTACCTTCACGACGCCGAGTACCAGTGGGGATTTCAGACCTCGAGCGTTCCCGGTCAGGACGATCAAACCTGTGTTCATATTATAAAGTTGGACAGTGCGGAACCTGTCAGCTCCGACATTTTGCAAGTGGAACACGCCCGTCTAGTGTACCGCACGGTAATGGAAAACGGCGGCGTGAAAGGGCCTGCTAATCAGGCGCTGAATGTTCAACCTATTAAAGTAAAACTAGACACCGCACATCGTAACGGCATCAAAGCGCCTAAGATGTTGGTCGAGGGTTTCTGCTTTACTCGCGCTAAAGATTCCAGCAAAAATCCAGGCTGTATTTATGTCAAAGCAGGTAAAGACTGGGAAGCGACTTACTATGGCAAGATCACGCCCGAAGGGGCTTTCCTTCCTAGCAACGACTGCACTCAAAAAGTACGAGACAACCTGGCAGCGATTACCGTAGACATTGTTGAAGCTGCAAAGGCCTATGGTCGCAAGACAGGCCACTGCTCCTTCTGCTCGCGCACCTTAACTCACGGTGTCAGTATTGCATTGTCGTACGGTCCAGTCTGTGCGGAAAACTACGGGATGCCGCACGACTACGATGACCGCAGTGTAATTGAAAAGGATGTTGCGTAATGCATAGACAAAACCTTAGAACTCAATTAACGGGCGAGGAGAAAAAAAAGTTGATGCAGATCGCGGAGCATTACGAAACCTCGCTCACGGGTCTGCTTCGACTGTTTATAGAAAACGAATATAGAAGACTGCCCCAGGAGTTAAAAACGGGGGAAAATAATTCGTTAAAGGGGTTTACACCTAATCCTTCTTAACCCATAATTCATTCAAGGTCAAAAGACCGACAATCTAACCACAAACACTAGACAGCCCCGGAGGGCACTTAAGATGGGATTACTTTACGGCACAGGCAACATCACTCGTCAAGAACTTTCACAGCTTGACACTCCAGAAGCAAACGGACCTTGGCATCGTCCAGTCCCTTTCGGTGACTATATTGACATGGTTACGGATAGCCTTATTGGGCGTGGCGCTACAATTGTTAGCGAAGAGTTTCAGCTCACTAATAACTCGCAGCGCTTTTTTGGCGCGATGCAAATCCGTCCAAAAAACGTCGACACCTTCCTGCCAGGTACGGGCACAGACTTAATCGTTGGCCTGCGTGGTAGTCACGACAAAATTGTTCCCCGCGGTATCTGCATCGGCACTCGCGTCATGGTGTGTTCTAACCTTTGCTTTGACGGCGACATGGGCAACCTTAAAACTCGTCAAACAACTAACGTGATGGAGCGGCTGCCAGTCATGATCACCAGTGTCGTTGGCGAAATTGATAAAATTGTCCAAACGAATGTTACCCGCATTGAAGCGTACAAAAACCACAACGTTAAAACCAGTCAGGCTGGAGACGCTGTTATCGTAGACCTTTTCCGCCGCGAAGTAATAAACTTGCAACAGATGCAAACTGCGCTTGGCGAGTGGATAGAACCTAGCTTTGGCGAGCATCAATCGGACGGCGACTATACTGCCTGGTCCGTGTTTAACTCTGTGACCCAAGCGTTCAAGCCCGTTGGTCAACGCGCGGCTAACCAGTACAATCACGCAGAGCTTAATCGTCGCTCCACTCAGTTAGTTGAATCCCTAGACCAAATCGTAGGTCTAAAAAAAGCAGCTTAAAACTCTCGCGGCTCTCCGGGGCCGCTTAACTTTTCTCTACGAGGGTCAGGCCATGTTGAGAACACTTCTACAAGATCAAGTTGACGCCTTTACTAAGTTAGGAGCAGCCGGGGGACAACTCATTCCCCGCTGCATTTTAGAAATCGCTGACTGTGAAACTACTAAAGCTGAACCCCTTCCAGAACTCTGCACTCCTAAAGAGTGTTTTGTGAACGCGGGCAAACTCGTCTTAGACACTTCTTCTCTTTTGTATGTAGAAGGTTTTATTGTGACTGAAGACATGGCTTTTCCGATCCACCATGCTTGGGCGTATGATCCAGCGCGAGATATAGTTATCGAAACAACTCTCCGAGCAAAAGGCCGCACTGTCCACTACCTTGGCAAAAAGTTTAATCAAGACCAGTTCATAAAGGAGTTAGCGCTTTGGGAATACTGGGGACTCTTTGACGGAGTAGGACCTAATCTAGATTTAATAAGTCGGCTCAGTCCAACCTTAAAGGACGAAATTAATGCGACCTTCTCGTGACGTTTACTTTTTAAAAATGGCAGCCCTTGTTTCTTCCCGTGCAACCTGTCAACGTCGTGCGGTTGGATGTGTTCTTGTGGATTCGCATAACCATGTTCTTTCGACTGGATACAATGGCGTCCCCCAGGGTATTGCACACTGCTGGGACGTGCCCTGTGCCGGCGTTAATGCTCCGTCAGGTAAATCACTTGAAAAATGCATGGCAACTCATGCGGAACAAAATGCGCTTCTTCAGTGTAAAAACACGAACGAGATTGGAACTGTATACTGTACTCACGAACCTTGTATACACTGCGCGAAACTTCTTATGAACACGGGAGCAAGTCGGGTCGTCTTCGCGAATCCATATCCTGGGGCCTCAAGAAAACTTTGGGAGCAGGTGCATCCAGCAAACACTTGGCAACATCGCGCTGACAAAGGAATAAATTTATGGCCCGTATAACTCACCAAAACTTAGTTCATATTGATATTGAAACTAGGTCTTTTGTAGACTTAAACGAACGGGGAGTTTATCTCTACGCTGATCCAAACTTTACAGATATTCTGTTTGTGAACTGGGCAGTCGGCGACAGCGACATTTTTAACTGGATACCCTGGCTTGAACCCTGTCCGCAGGAACTGTTAAATCTCATGCTTAATTCCAATTTTTTCTTTGCTGCTCACAATGCTCAGTTTGAACGACTAATTTTTAACAATGTTTCTACTGTAAAGTACGACACTCCTGTTGTCCCGCTCGAGCGTTGGTTCTGCACCATGTACCAGGCGGCAGTTAATAACCTTCCAGCAAGCTTGGCAGACGCGGGTCGAGCTTTACATACTAAAGCGCAAAAAGATGAACGCGGCAAGTTCCTCATCCGAACTTTATCTAAGCCCTGCGACGACGAAGGTAACTTCGATGAAACGCCTGAACTGCTTACGGAGTTCAACGACTACTGTAGGCAAGATGTAGAAACTGAGCGGAACATTTCACTCATTTGCAGAATGCCTTCCGATAATGAAATGCTAGATTATTGGGCGAGTGAAGTTGTAAATGACCGCGGCGTAAAAATAGATCGAGCCCTTGCAAGAAAGGCGGTAGGCCTGGCTGACGCTATTGCAGAAGACGCTGAGGAACAAATAACGAAGTTGACGGATGGCGCGGTACTAAAACCGCGAGGGGCTAAACTTACCGCCTGGGTCTTTAATCGTATGGATGAAAAAGGCCAACGTATGATGACAAAGCAGGTGAAAGACGGGGACACAGGAAAGTTCACTAATAAAACAACCCTGGACAGAAACGCTCGCGAGCTTTTAATGGACTACGAAGGACTAACGGGATTAAGTCGCGAAGTCGTTGAACTAGCGGAGTCCGTTGGCAGCGGCTCTGTGGCGAAATTTAACGCAATGCTGAAAGGTGTACAGGCCGATGATCGCGTACGAGGATCTTATATCTGCAGTGGTGCACCCGCCACGGGTCGATATTCCGCTAGACGTCTCCAGCTGCACAACTTCTCCCGCGACACCTATAAAAATCCGGAGCCTGTCATTCAAAAGTTTATTGAAACCGGAGAACTGCCAGACTCACCTATGCTAGCGATGAAACGACTACTCCGTCCAGCTCTTATGGCGGAAGAAGGTAAGACTTTTGTCTGCTCGGACTGGAGTGCTATCGAAGGTCGTGCCCTACCTTGGTTAACTTTAGATTCGCGCTGCGAAGAAAAGCTAGAAATCTTTCGTCGGAACGAATGTGTTTACCTAGCGACAGCTTCTGATATCTATCGCGAAAAAATTACAGAAAAAAAAGACCCACGTCGCCAGGTCGGAAAAGTTGCCGAGCTTGCCTTAGGTTACCAAGGAGCCGCCGGATCGTTTTTAGTAATGGGAGCAAACTACGGGGTTGACCTTCCGGCTCATGAAGTCAACAAAATCGTACACGACTGGCGAAAAGTAAATCCCGGCATTGTAGCGTTCTGGTACGACTTGGAAAAGCAAGCGATGAAAGCAGTTGACAAACCCGGTACAGTTTTTGAATCGGGTCGCGTTAGTTTTTACTTCCATGAACATCTCTGCGGCGGCACGTTATGGATTAAGCTACCGTCTGACCGTTTACTTTCCTACACGGACTGTAGATTGGAGTGGGATTCAAAATGGGAAAAGTATTCATTGACTTCTTTAAACGCTACGGTGAAACCAAAAGCCGGCGCAAAAGAATGGACACGGCGCGGACTGTACGGCGGACTTCTTGCAGAAAACATTACTCAGGCCGCTTGCGGAGATCTACTTCGCGAAACTATTCGCGCTCTTGTTGCTGACGACTTTCCGGTTGTGGCTCATACGCACGACGAAACCATGTTGGAGGTCAACACTGCTCAGGCGGATGAGTATTTAGAAATGCTTGAAGAGTATATGCTTTTCGTTCCGGAGTGGGCCACAGGCTTGCCCCTCGCGGTAGAAAGTTGGATCGGCCCACGCTACCGCAAATAATATACCCCCCCCCTAAACCTCGGGCACCAGGACCATTATGGGGTCTACAACTATACAAAGTAAACCCCCTATTTAGGGGGTAAAATAATTTAACTATTTTCACTTAGGGGGGTTTACAGGGTCTCCGATTGACCCCATAGTTCGTCTCAAGCAACACAAAAACCAAAAACGAACTAAACAGGTACAAGAAAATGAACAACACCTACCAAGCCCTCGCCGATCAAGCCCGCGCAGCAAACGACAAAGGCTTCTGCGTTCCTCTAGCCTTCGCGGTTGTAGCTAACAAAAACTTTGACGAAGTAAACCACCAAATGATTGTGCACGGTGTACGCAAAAAAGGTTGTGGCACATATCAATCCAAGTGGGAGCCTTTCGGTCGTAACAACCTTAACCTAAACATGGTCGACATCACTAGCGATCTTCGCGACAGCGGCGGCAAGACTGTTAAGTCTGCGGCTCGCATTCTTCGCAAAGGTAAATTCCTAGTTAAAGTTCGCGGTCACTTACTTGCTATCGTAGACGGCGAAGTCTGCGACTGGACACAGGGACGTCAACACAGAGTTGTCCAGGCCTGGCGCATTGTAGAAGACGCACCTGTCGCACCTGTCGCACCTGTCGCACCTGTTGCACCTGTTGCACCTGTCGCAGTACCTACGCCGCGCCCTGCAGCCCCAAGTCCTGTACGCGACGTTCAAGCGCCGGCTCGTGCACTGCTCAAGACGCTGTTAGACGATTATAACTTTAGCAACTTCCAACTGGGTCTATCAGGTAAGTATGTCAAGTTCAACACTCTGCAGGGCACAGTGTACCTAAACCCTAACACTCGCGGAGTGCGACTCTTTATCCGCAACGAAGAAACCCTAAACCATACACGACCTATTATGGAGGCTCAAGGATTCGGTGCTGGCATCGCTAAGGCAAAGTATACCGCTTGGATGTTAACCTATAATGAATTACACTGGCTCAAACAGGCGCTCTAAGCGCCTCAGCTTTTTAACCTAGGAGAAACATTATGTCAGTAGGAAAAGATGTTAAGAATTACCAAGATAAGACTTTGCCGAGTTTAACTGAATCCCCGCCTTCAGTTCCTCTAATTCTAAGTGCTCTTGCTCTGGGGGCAACTGTTGTTGCAGTCGGAATGATCCTCCTGCGCTGTTTCGCCTACTATCTAACAACCTTGTGAATCTAACGGTTACTTTCTAGACTTTGCGCCCGAACACTTCCAAGCTTTCCTAGATAGATTGTTCGGGGTGTTGGGGTCATTCTGCTTTGCTTCGCTTAGTCCCTTTTTAATGCCGAGACTTCTTGCACAGTAGGCGTCCCCTTTTGCAGTCCCCGGACGAACACGAGACTTCCCATCACTAGACTTTCCGGACTGACCATAGCTGACCTTTTTGCCGGACGCTGTGATCTTAACTTTCGCTTTTCCCTTCGCGGGTTTCTTACTTACGGCCATAACGGGTTCCTTTCATAGTTATATACCTTCTTAGGCGCTCTTAATCGCTATTAGGCGACTTTTCACCCCCAACCCCTAATACTTACATGGGTCCAATCGTACAATCGCTTAAAACGCGACACAGGAGCTCCTGTAAAAACTAAGGTCCCCGTCTTACGGGATAAGCATCGCCGCGAGGGAATATAGAAAATACCCAACAAGGGGCACTCCCAACAGGTGCCCCCAAACCCAGGTCGCGTCATAGTCACCTGAATCTTGAATCTCTCCCGCTTCGACAAGAACGTTTAGAAAGTTGTGAGTGAGTCGCCAGTCTGTTACCAGGCGAATGAAATGCGGCGACATTCCCCAAGCCCAACACGGAAAGTCGTCAACAAATTTTTGCCAGTCCCGCTCGATACCGTTTTTTCCCACATAGTTCTGCGGGGACTGTAGACGAGCAGGGCTGGGTCGCCAGTCCCGTATTTTTTTAATAAATCCACATATCATGAACCACCTCCACTGTTTTAAAATTGGAACCTTCAAAGTGTGGAAGATCATTAAAGCTTTGATCTTTAGTCCTTCCGTCACCGTTCCAATCTGCTCCGCACCGCAGATCAAAACTTAGAATTCCTGCTTTAACGAGTTGTCTATGTTTAGCAATTACTTTTCCGACAAAAATATAAAAAGCTCCGGAGTCGCTCCAATCTAATCCTGAAATTTTAGTATACGGACCAGCATCAACAGCTTGACTTGGGAATCTATTGTGTTTACTGTCCGGCCATTGCACAGAAGAAAATTCTGGATAGACTTTACTTTGTTCTTCTTGGTCTCTGTGCCCGCAAATAATTGTATGATCATCTTCTTTTAAAACTTCACGAAATAGGATCTGAAGTTGTTCATGGCAAGTTCTTAATCTTGAAACACTTGTTGCGCTATATTTATTCATTGTCGGAGTCCTTTTGTCTATTCCAATTATAAAAAACAATAGACAATTCAAAAACTGTTATTAAAGCAACTATTACAGTTGCTTGAGGTCTTTCTATTTGATCAAATTTTACATAGGTCATCCAAACAATAAACGTCACAATTGCTTGCGACCAATGCAAAACAAAACGTCTAGCGAATTTATGTTTAGTGTAAAGAGTAGAAATAAAATCACTCATCTACGCTTCCTAATTTTTTTAATCCTTTTACCCAATCCTGTAAAGACAGAAGTTGATTTCTAACGTCTATACAAGTCGCGTAGTTTCCCGTGACGACTGGCAAAAGGTCAACGTCTGTAATTCTTTTGGCTCCTGCATTAATTTCGCTGGAGGATTCGGAATTCGGGGACAATCCTGTTGCGCTGTTGTGGATACGCACGAAGGAAGCAGGAATATCACACTTGCCAGAGTCAGGATCTTGAACATATTCTATTACCTTTTTTATAACTTCAATTTCAACAATTTTTGCTTCTCTGCTTCTTTCAATGTCTAAAAGAACTACGCTGTCAGCAAGCGCAAAACCCAGACGCTCAATTTCTCTATTTGCTTTTTCGCTTTTTAAAATTGACTCGGCGATCGCTTTTTCTTTATTTGCAATTTTGCTCCCATAATACATAGAAGAAATTTTTGCCCCTAAAGAAAAAGAAACAGCTATAACAACAATTCTCGCTATTAATAGAATATTCATTTTCTCTGAATGAATTCCATGTTTAAATTATCTTGTTTTGAATTTCGATCTATTATTTCATCTTCCATTCTAAAAACATGACGCGACAAATTTTCTTGCCTAAGATCGCTTTCCCTTTGCATTGACAACAGGGCTTCCTGCGTAGTGTTCGACTGTGCATAGAATAAAAAACCAAAAATACTTCCGAAGACAACAACAACTCCAATTATTAAACTTCCAATTGCAACCCAATTATCTTCTTTAGGAGTTGATAAAAGAGAAAGCTGTTGACTAACTCTGTTTAGATTTTGGCTTTGATTTGCAAACCCTGCTGATTGCTCTTTTCCTAATCCATCCATTCCTATTTTTAATCCAGCAATATCCGTTTTAATTTCTCCAATGTCTCGGACATTTTGTTGAGTGATATTAAAATGATAAGCATCTCCACTACCGTCTTCATTTTTGTTGTCAGTCATTCTTCTATTCCAATTCATTGAGGAGCCTAAAATTATAAAGATTTAACTCGTTAAAATTCCAAGCTGCAATTCCGTTTTTCTTTCTTCAGTAATAAAAGATTGAGCGACTAAAAAAGTATAATAATCTTCAACTTCTCCAGCGTTAATTATTACTGCATTAAGAGGAGGATTTACAGAAGGAATATTAGATTTTATTCCGTCTAAATATTGCCGCCATTGTTGCCTGATTTCAGCAGAAACAACTTCCCCATTAATTAGCGAACCTACTACATACGCAGCGTTTTCCGCTTCTTCCCATTCAGAAGGAGCAAACGTATTTGTCCATTCTGTAATCGTTAAATCTTTTCTAGGAATTTCAAAAAAACTTGTTCCGTCATAACCCCAGCCGACTTGTATTCCGTCAGAAAAATTAATTGCAACGTATTCGTCGCCGTCTGGTATGGGCGGATTTTCATCGTCTGGACAAGAATTACTTAGCACCTCCGCAACTATTGAGTTTTCTAATCGAACATACCAAGTTGCACCCGCAGCGTATTCCTCAAATGTCATAATTTTTTCTCCTATCCGTTAAATTCAATAACAATGCAAGGGCCACCATGAGCAATGCCTGTAGATCCTCCTTGCGCATTAACTTGAATCCGCTTGTTGTCCGATTTCAAATTCCAACTATACATATAGACTCCCCCAAAAGTTAAAGGCACGATGAAAGTCTTAGCTCTATCTACTTCGTAAGAACCATCAAAAGACTGGCTTGAATGAGTTCCTGGCCCATATCCAACGACACTAGAATAAAAAATCTTTTTAATTCCTGTTCTAGCAACCATCGCAGTGTGGCGCAGTGACGCTGAATATTCACTTTGCCTCGCATTTACTGCCGCTAATAATGCAGTGTTGCGAGATGTATCAGTTGTTCCAGCCGTTAAAGCAGATGGAATAAAATCTGTCTTAGCTTGAATGTTTGTCAGATCAGTTTGCATTGCAGTGTTGCGAGATGTATCTGTAGTTCCAGCCGTTAAAGCAGATGGAATAAAATCTGTCTTAGTTTTAACGTCACCAACTTTTGCATTCAAATTCAAATCAACTTTAGTTTTAACCGCGTTCAATTCTATTTGTCGCGCTCCTAAAGTTTCACTCAATCTAGAAGAAATTGTTGCGTCTAATCTATTAATTTTTGTATCTGTACCTGATGGAAAAATATCACGCAAAGCTTTTAAACTTCCTGTGATTCCTGCGAATGGTCCTAAGCTCATTTTCTGTACTCCCTTTTTAAATCCAAATTGCTGTTGATACGATTCCGTCTTCTATATAAGCATAATTCACGGTTCCCATGCTTACATAACTTGTTCCGCTATTACTTGAATATTGATAAATTTGTTGCGATATACAATTTTTTGATGGTCCTGAAGTTCCATAAGTTTGAGTTGTTCTAATCCAATCATTTCCGTTTTTATGAAAAACATAAACAGGATTTGAATTAGTCCCACCGCTTATAGAATAATTCCAAAAAGGCATTGCTCTAATTACGGAACCATCATGAACAGCATTAACATTTTCTCTAGTAGTATTTATGATCGCTGGATTTTGATCTGTGATTATTGGTTTATTGTTTTGAAATTGAACATAGCTTCCAGATAGAGCAGACCAAGTTGAAGAAGTGCAATTAAAATCACTATCATAAACAAATGATTCAAGACCTACATTTAAATAGTTTGATCCTCCATCATCGCTAGTAGACCAAGCAATTGAAGTAACACTTTCATTTGAAGCAGTAGTGAAAACTCCTTTCATTATTTGAGTTGTTCCCTTTATCCAGAAAACAATTTCTGGAATTATTTCTGAAGAACTTAATCCATAATTCATAGAGTAAGAATATCCAACTCCGGATATTCCTGAAATTGCTGCATCTCTAACGGACATTAAATTTTCTCTGATAAAATCTACAGTCTCTAAAACCTGAATTAAATCATTGGAGGGCCTATTATAAACAAACAGTTCTACTGTAGCTGATCCGCTCCAACTTGATCCACTCCCTCTTCCTGTTGATGTTACCCAAGAAGTTGTTTCAGTCCCTATTACAAGCGTTATTCCGTTGGAAACATAAGTCCAGTTTATTACTAAAGCTCCGAAATTATTCCAAGAGGTAACGCTTGCTCTTATTTCATGAATTACCGCATCAATTGTTTTTGTATAAGACATTCTGGATGGTTGAGAATATGTTCCAAGTCCGTTCAATGCCCCGTTAGTATAATTCCATCCTTCAAAATTTCCTGATGCAATTGCATCTCTTAAAGCAGCTAAACTTCTTGCAGTATCTAAAACTAAATCAGCACCATTTTGATCTGCTATAGGAAAGTGATCTTTGAATTTGTTATACACCTTCAAACCTCCAAATAAAATTTTTATTCGGTAACTCATCACCAGCAGCATTAAACATATAAACATCAAAAGTGTTTGGGTCAGAAGTAAAATCCACTGCATCAATAACGCAGTAAGCAGCAGCAGCAGTACCAGAAAAAATAGGAGTAGCTGTTATGTTTTTATATTTTGTATATTTTCCAACAAGAGGAACAGTTTTTCCTCCTGTAGCAGATGCAAATGTTCCCGTTTCATTTTTTGTAACAGCATTTACTCTATAGAGTTGTTGGCTTAAATCTATTCTTACAATTCCCGTACCTCTATATTCTAAGTATCCATATTTTGCGTTAGCTTGAACCGAGCTTGATTGATACTGGGTGAAATTTACGCTCAAGTCTGTTCCAAGAAATTGATATTCAAGAGTTCCGCTAGTGTAATTTGTGACGCTAGAAACAAACCCAAAGTTTCCAGAAACAGAAGTTCCGGCTAAAGTATAATATCCTGTAGCGTGTCGGAAAAAACCTGAACTTGGAAAAGTTTGTTTAGAAGCAATTGACCCACTAGACGGAAGAACAGCACCATTAAATAAGTCTGACCAAGTTTCACTAGAAGGCTTGGTATATATTATTTCATAGGTTGAACAACGCACTTCTTTTGTTCTATGAACCATAAGATCAAGATTGCTTCTAGCAGGATAAATTCCATTACCAACTAACAAATTTCTTTCATCAAGAGTTACTGCAATTGAAGAAGCTCTTTTGGCTTGAGGGGAAAACTGACCAACGGAATCTTTGGCTTTTATTAAGAAGTCATAAGTGCCTTCTGGAACTTCATTTGTAATATATCTTAAAGACTCAACAACATTTAATTGAGTTGCGTTTTCGTATGTGACACCTACTGCTCCAAATTTTATTTCATAACCAATAATATCTAAATCAACTACTTCACCCCAAGAAAGTCGAACTTGTCCCCCAACTTCAAAAACGTCAAAAATTGTTACGTTGGGAGGAACCAAATCCTTCCCATTCGGAGTTTCGTCTATAGAGTTTGGTGCGCCCTCAAACAAAGAAGTTACAGCGACAACTTCAATTGTATATTCAACACCTTCTTCCAATGGTCCAAATGAAGTTTGCAATCCTGTTTCAGAAACAGAGCCAACAACAACTCCTCCAATTTTAAATCTAACAACATAATTTCTAGCATAAGGAGAAGTAGATTTATCCCAAGTTACTTTAAACCTGTTGTCATACTGTCCGTTTCTCCTTTTATAAACTTCCTCTTCTGCTTGTATGTTTTGAACTTGCGGAGGAGCAACATGAATCGGAAGAAGCGTGTCCGGAAAAGTTGGCTCACTTTCTAATTCAGTTGAGAAAAATAAAGGATCATATTCTTCAAGTTTTATTTCCCAATTTCCAGCAGAGGATTCAGAAAGAGAAACAACTTCCATTAACTTATTTGTTAAAATATTTGAATAAGTTATTGAACAAATATCACCGATTAAAATATTCAAACCTTCATCAAACAGCTCTATGGTAGCTCTTAAATCAGACTTGTCTGCTCTTTGAAATCTTTCTGTTGCTTCTCTTTTTGCAAAGTTAAAATCATTGCAACCCAGAAATTCTACCTTGGAAATTCTTTCAGCAATAGTATTATCAGGATTTACAACTGAAGCCTCTTGCTTTGAAAAATTATCACTTGTGTCTGTATAGGTCACAACTATTTTACTTGGAACATTTTTAGATTTTTCTTTGCTAATTTTTATAGACTTTATTTCATCATCACCAAAAGACTGGCTTGTTGCTCTTTCTTCATGAATTAAAAAAGAAGAAACACCTGCATCATTTAAAATAGAGCATCCGGTATAGGCTCTAAAGTATTCAATTGTTTTTTCCATACTTTGAACTTTATCCAAAGTCATTCCAATTGATCTTCTTGGCTTTGTACTTTGTGGAAGAAGTTCATTATTCCAGTTTGCCGCAGCTTGTGCACTTGTAGTATTAAAAGCTTCTCCGGCCTCACTTAAAAGGAAACAATTTATGTCTACAGGATTTTCAGAAAATTGCGGAACTCCAAAAAAACCATTAGTTATATTTTCAATTTGCGCTCCATATAAAAAAACATTTTCTCCTGAAGTTGCAGAACTAGGTCCGGTAAAAAATTGAAAATTATTTGTGTATGTTGCAGGAACAAAAATAAATCTTGCTAACCTATAAGTTCCAAAATCTTTATCGGAAAAAAGCGATAATACGCCTACTACAGATGGAGTGTTAGTTCCTGTTGTCGGCAATGATCCAACAACTCCTTGAATAATTGATGAGGAGTTTTGAGTTACATCATAAGCTTGAATTCTAAACCTTCCAGAAGTTCCGGCTTTGTAATAAATAGAAATTGCGTAAATTATAACTCCTGTTGTGTTTGTAGGAATTATTTTTGCGATAGCATAATTTAAACCTCCAGAAGTAACAGTTGTTTCCACAAAACTTCCAACTTGAGAACCTGTTGCTGCAATAGTTGCACCATTCTGCGCACCCCAATTAGTAGAGTCAGAAGAATAAGGAACTAAATTAACGGAGGAAGCTGCTCCTTCTGTTTTTTCAAGTGCTGAAAATGCTGATTGCTTTTTTACTTTTAAGCCATTTATATCAACCTCAACTCTTGGAAATCCATTTGATATTCCAGAAGGAACTTTTAAAACAATATAAGCGAAACCGGAATAAGTATTTGTAAATTCAGAACCCAAAGCTTCAACAAGAAATGGAGAAACGGATTGCGTAGTTGTTCCAGTGTAATATTCTATTCCCGATCCAAGATTAACATTCTCTGTTTTTAAAAATCCGTCAATAGAATTTATTTCAATTCCGTCTATGTATACAGCATTATATCCACCTATTCCATAAACGGATGCAGTCCCAAAAGATGGAGTCTGTTCCGGACCTCCCCATGAAACCAGATAAGGAATATATAAAAAATCATCTTTAGGAAAAGCATTCCAAGGCTTCGCAAAAAATCTGTCTCTTCCTAAAACTATTGGAGCAAGTTCATTAGATGCAAGAACAGTTTGCTTCCTTATTCTTTCATTTGATTTTGAAAGCTGATTAATATTCGGAGCAGATACTACTGGAGCATTGCTCATGATATTGTTTGTAACTGTTATATTTTGTGGCATTTAAGCAACCTGAATTATGGAGACTTGAACATCATAAAATCCACCAAGAATAGGAATTGCAATAGGGGAAGAAGAAAAATTGCAGTTGTAATCAACATCATCAGCTTGAAAAGTAAAAGTGAATGAAACAGCTTTATTTGCAGTGTAAAAGTTATTCAATTCTAAAAGTTGAGCGTCACTAAGCTCATGAATAATTTTACCCTCTCTCCATGTTTGAGAATAATAATTTCTGATTCTCGGTCTTCCGCTAATTGACCTTTCAACTTCAATTCCGTCCGAGCCAGAAAAAGTTGTTCCTATTAATTGCGGAAGATTTATAGGGTATTGCGCCATATCAATTCACCAACTCAAATTTTTCATCGGCCCATTCCACAATCTTTCCTGATGCAGCAAGATAGGTGGCACCATTATCAGAATTGAAATATATTTTTGGATAAAAATTAGTAAGCTTTCCTTTAGGGGAAAGTTCCAAAACTACTTTGTCTTCAGACATTGATTTTGGATTTAAAATTCCAACTGCAAGAACTACTGGAGTTGTAAATGCTCCGCTTGAATCTCTGTAAACTATAGAAATTGTGCATACAACATCTATTATTTTATTTTGAAGAAAAAGAGAAATAGCACTATTACTATAGTCTAAAAGTTCTATTGTCGCTTTTTCAAAACCTGCATTGCCAAAAGATATTGATTTAACTGAAAGGCTACTGTCTAAATAAGCATCACCGGAAACTGTAACCTCTGGACCTTCAGAAATAAAAGATGTTCCGGATGGAGAAGCAAATTCTATTTTAGCAATATGAAAAGAAAGATTATTCGTCTTTGCTATTTCATTTTGAATTGCAGTGCTAGTGACTCTTGTCATCCTGTTACCGCTCCGCTTGTTTCTACATTCACTTCAACAACAACAGGAGTATTAGCAGAGTTTAAAATTATTTTTGCAGCATCTAAAAGAACATCAGCAGCGTCTCTATTTATTTTTCCTGTATCATTTAAAAGAGTTCCAACAGAAGTCATAAGGGCTTCTTGCGAATCTTCAACAAGTGCTAAAGTTCCGTCTAGCTGTTCTTTAACTATTGCTCCAGCTTCATCCGCAAACTCTGCAAAATCCGCTCCAAATAGTTTCTTGTCTTCTTCTGAAAGCTCCCTAAATAGTAGGTCATTAAGTTCATTAACTCTTTTTGCAGCGGCAGCGATTCCTTCCGGATTTGTCATCTCTTGTATTGCTAATAAAGTTGCATCCCTTTCTGCTGTTCTTGCGGCACTTAATTGAGCCTCAGACATTAATTGTTCTCGGATGCTTGATGCAGAAGTTTCAAACATTGAAACAAGAGACTCTGATAGTCTTCCAATTTCAAGAGCAAGTTGAAAAGCAGCGGTCTTAGACATTACCATTGCATTATTTAAATCAGAAAGACTTCCAGCACTTCCATCATAAGCAACCATTGCATCAACAGCCGCAGACGTTAATGAATTATAAGTTCCAAGAACGCCATCTTGAGCAATTTTAAAATTTTCCGCTGCAAAAAGAGCGGCATCATCAACAGCATTAGAACTAATAACATCCGATAGATTTGTCATGGATTGAGCAAACAACAAAGAGTCTTCAGTTGTCCCTTCAAAATTCCTTATTAACCCTTCCATAGTAGCGTTTAAGTTTTCTGAACCTGCTATTAAATCTTCTATAACAATTTGGGTTAATGCGAATTGGGCAAGTTCTCCTGCGGTTCCTTCAAAAGATAAAACAACATCTTTAACCGCTTGGCTTATTTCTTCTGACCCTTGAATAATATCTTGAGTTGCAGAAAACAAAAACGCATCAACATCCGTTCCAAAATTCCCCCCGTTAAAACTTATTCCGGAATTGTTTCCTATTGCAATTTCTCCTGCAAGATCAGAGCCACCAAACATTTCTGCTATCTGAACAAGCGAACTAGAAAGCGTATCAGCCAAATCAACATTGTCTTGATTAAAAGATTTTCCTTCTCCAAAAGAATTAACATTTCCTCCCGCTTGAGCAAGATCAAAATTCGATCTTCCGCGATTGTCTCCGTTATTATCTCCTGAAAATAAAGACTCTACAGCCGTTCCTACAAAGGATCCGATAGCTGCTCCAAGAACAGGAATAGGAATAACTATTGAACCAACAACTCCCCCAGCAGTTGCACCAATTCCTGAAGTTTCTCCAAAAACTTTCTCTCCAAGATATGCTCCCGCCATACCTCCGACCATATCTCCGGCCATTGACATTCCGGTCGTGTTTAAACCCTTTGTATAGGCCATATCTCCAAGGCCAGTCATTCCTAAATTAGAAAGACCCGAACCAATAGATTGATACATTCCTTGACCAGCCGCAGCGAATCCATCAGTTAATAAACTCATTGCGCTTGATACTTGGTCTGTCATAGCACCACCGGGAGCTGGGGGTCCCATTAAGTCCCCCGCCGCTGCCGCAGAGCCGACGGAACCAGCTAAAACTGAAGTGACCCCGAGAATAATTTTATTCGCTGCGGCGTCTGCGATCATTTTAACAATCATGGATTTAAAGCCTTCAACAAGAGTATCAAAAGCCCCCATCCCATCTTTTGCAAATTCAAAAAAGAAGTCGCTTAGAGTGTCCCGTCTAGAAGCCCAAGCATCTTCAACCTCTTGGGCGGCTTTCTGACTTTCTTTAGCAAGTTCTTTAGCGTCTTTCGTTGCCTGCTTCTGAGCGTCCGCGACAGCTTCAATCGCTTCCTCCTCCGAGTTTTTCAGTAAAACCAGGTCTCGAATTTGTTCACCTGCTTCACTGTTTATTTCGACCTCCGCTTCTTTTAACGCCAGGTAGATTTCCTGTTCCACGTCCGTACGCTCTAAAGCCTCGCGTTCATCCTGTAGAGCTTCAACAACCGTCTGAATTTTTTCAGCCGCTTTTTCTGCGGCTTTAGCGTTTGCCTCAGCAAGCTCCGCGGCTTCTTCCGTTGCTATGTTTGACGCTTCTGTTTCCTGAATTAAGTTTTTACTAGCTGTAATAAGTGACAAAGTAGAATCCGTACTTTCATCCACTCCCTTACGGAAAAGACTAAACTTTTTATCCACTTCTAAAATTGTTGCCCCAAGTGACTTTGTTTCGGACTTCATTGATTGAAGCTTCTGAACTGAATCACCTATCGAGGTGGTAAGTTTAGTTCCAAAAATCTTATCAAAAAGCGGACCAATTTTTCCCGAGGTTTTAAGGACTGAAATACCCATGTCCAGGAATTCATTTTTAACATCCTTAATAAGTTTAATCCACAAGGCGAAACCTGTTTGCCCAATTTGAGCAAAAACGGACATAGCTTTTATAATGTCTCCACCAATAACCGCGGCAAGTTCTTCGCTATTATCTTTGATCCACGACATGGAGACGCCCATATCCCCAAACACACTATTGACGCTCGGTCCCGTATCGGCTAAGTCCCAGAGATATTTCGTTAAGTCGATTACACCTCCAATAGCTAAACTAGTGGCATTAACTAAAGTAGCAAGTCCATCGACTAAAATCTGAAGACCCGCACCGACGCCAGAATCGTCCGTTAAAACAAGAGCTAGTTCCTCACCCGCACTGCCTAACCTTTTCATCGCCCCATTTAAAGTATCAACCCGAATAGCCGCTTGCTCGTTTGCGATGTCAGTGCCCGTAACTGAATCCCTAAGAGCATCAAATTTATCAGCGTTCTCAGTTAGAATCTGTCCAGCTGTTAAATTTAAACGCCCGAACACTTTTAACTGCTCCCCGGTTTCAAAACCCGCAGCGCCATATTGTCTTAGAGCTTCTGAAACACCTAAAACAGAAGGCCGAAAATCTTCTGTCTTTGTTTCGAGGGCTAATAGGACTCCGCGTAGTTGAGTTCCTGCGCTTCCTCCTTTTATCGCGTTGGTGGAAAGTAGTTGAAGCGCCGCATTGGTTTCTTCAAAGTCTAGTCCCATCGACGCGGCAGCCGTTCCGCTTTCTCTTAGCGACTCTCCCATTTCAGCAATTGAAGCCGCTCCAAATTTAGAACCAGCAGCGAGCACGTTCGTAAAACGAGCCGCTTGGTCAGCGTTTTGTCCAAACTGGTTCAGAGCGCTCGCCATAGTGTTCGCAGCTTCAGGAACCGTAATTCCAGCGGCCTCAGCTAGAGTAATCGCTTGTTTGGTAACTGCTTTTAGGGCTTCCGCATTAGAAAGTAGATCAGGCTTCGCACTTGCAACTAAACGGAAAGCGTCCGCAACTTCACTTGCGGAAAGAGTTGTAACAGCGCCCATTTCTCTTGCTGCATCAGAATAGAATTTTAAATCGTTTCCTGTTGCTCCTGTAATTGCTGAAAGGTCAGCAATCGACTGATTGAAAGTGGCGAAAGTTTTAACAGAACCAAGAAGAACAACTCCAAGCCCAGCAATCCCCATCTGGACGGGAGAAATCGAGGCGACCAAACCTTTAAAGCCGCCGGCTAAACCTTTAACTCCCGTCTGGGTTTTTTTCGCTGACTTCGTTGTTTTGTCTAAACCTTTACTGGCTTGAGTCGTGCTTTTGCTGAACTGATTACCCGTCCGCTTGATTTCGTCCCCGGATTTTTTCGAGGCCTTATCAACACGATTCAGATCTGCTTCGATCTGTTTAGACTTTTTCTGCGTATCGGTCCGCAGTTCAATATCAATATAGGACTTCAGATCCATTAAACTTTTCCTACTAGTTTTCGGTCTTCCTGGTTTACCGCGATATAAGCCCGATTCGCTTCAACCATAATTTCTACAAATCTTAACACGTCCTCTTCGCCAATAACTTTAGCGTAGGCTATAAGATCCGCAAACTGTAAACTCCCATTCACATCCCTAAAATGACTAAGCGTCACAAAGGCTTTCATATACTGCTGACCCGCAACTGATAGGTCTGGTCTTTCTTCTAGCGCTCGGGGGAGTTTTCCCGTCCCCTGAGCGATTTTTTTAAGATTTGGTATTTCTGCCGACCACCGTCGTGACCAAGTTATATAGTCGGCAAGCTCTCCCCCAAGTCTTGGATATTCTGGACTCGGAAGTTTTCCTCCTCTTTAGCAATAGAAGCAATTTTATTAAAAAACGCCTTGTACTGCGGATTAGCAACGAGGGAAAATAAAACATCGGAATTAAATTCTAAAGCTTCGCCCTCTTCCGTAAGTCCTTCCCAGTCTTTTATAATAAAAGACCACTGCGGCCGCATTAGGTCATCAGCCTGAGCGTCATTCAGTGCACCCGCATCGATCTTACGCCCGTGCTTCTGGTAGATACTCCTAAGAAACTTTAGATGTCGGGGATTGTTCCAAGCTGCAATTTTAATTCGGCAGTCTTCACCGAAAGGAAAAAACACTCCCTCTTCGGCCGCGTCTAAATCAGTTTTAACATCTTGTAAATCCATATTTGTTTGCCTATTTAAGTGAGCGCCTGAAAAATAAATTGGTCGAAGGAAGAATGTCAGGCTTCACTCTTTCACGAAATAAGCCCCTTAGTAAGCATTACTCCGCTATCCTCCGACCAAACTTTTAAGCAGTAAAGCGATCAATTCTCATTGTTGTTAGAGAAGCCGGATCAAGAATCGCTTGTACTGTTCCGTTTATTATCATGTCTGCATCTTTGCTTCCTGCTGCTAAAGATTGAGCAGTGAATTTTACATTTGGAAAACTGAAAATATAACTGTTTCCATTTACTCCAGCAGTAGTATCACTAACAATCCAAGACAGATGAAAAGAAGTGTTTGCATTGAATGCAGTCAACAATTGAATATCTTCAAAATATGGATTTATTGTTGCAGTAGCCATTATGGTTCCTGCTCTAACATCAACAGACCCCAGACTTCCAATAGCTTTCAATTCACGCAAAGCGTTATCATAAGAAAAAGACAAAGTTGTGAATCTAATTGCTGTTGTGATACCTGCTCCAACTGCTGTTATTTGATTTACATTTCCAACTGATGCCATTACGGGAGTTGTAGTTACTGCTGTATTTGAAAGACCAGAAATTTGAGTTTCTGTTGTTGTTGAATTCAATGCAGTAAATCCAAAAGCCATAGTAGCTAAAGAGCCAACAGCCAATTCTTGAGACATTGTAGAAACTCTTGCTCCTCTAAAGTTTTGATAAACAGTTGTAGCCAAACCAGTATGTGATTTTTGAATAGTGTAAGAGTGATCAGTTTTTCCGCTTTTTATTGTTGACCCTTTTATGACAAATGAACTTCCTGCTGACTCTGTAGCAACAGGAACAGGATAGGTTGTAATAACTCCAGCAGCTAAAGTTACAACTCTATATTTAAGAATATTATTGTAACCGTTTGCTGCTCCGGACAAAGAAAAAGTTTGTCCAACTTGCAAGCCTCCAGAAATAAAACCGTTTCCTGAATCAGTAAATCCTGTTGCAGTAATTGCAATTGTTGTTGCAGTGATAGAAGTGTTTGTCCAAGTTGCATCAGTGAACAATGCGCCTTCCATTAAAGCGTCAAAGCTTGTTGCTGTAAGCTCTACGTTTATTTCTCCAGCGTTAGATTGATCCGTTAAAACAAGATCAGAAGTTGCTCTGTCTGTTCTAATTTCTTCAGAACTTGTTGTTGTGTTTGTTGACTCCAAACTTTCTCCAGTAAAACGCAAAAGCTGCATAGCTGGAGATGAAGGAGTTGTTCCTGCTGTTGATTCCTTAATAAAGGAAAGGGTTGTTGAATTACTTGTTCCAATGGTCATAGGTTGTTCTCCCCTCAGGGTTAAGAATAGACATCGTACTGAAAAACGGTATTAGCATTCACCTGGTACCAACCTCCGCTCTCTCCCACTTTGATGGTGCTTGTAGCATAACACTGAACACCTACAAAAGTCTGGTTTTGAAAAATTGACTTAACTTCGTCTGCCATAAGAAGTAAACCCCTTTCTCCTGTGTTTGTGGGAGCGAAACACTGCACAACAATTTCGCCCTCCGTTCGTTGTAGTGAACCGCCCACGTCGATGTTGTCCGTGCCAAACGGTTGTGTCTGTATCCGGACCCAGGTCGCATCAACGGGCGGATCAAATTTATGATTCGACCCGCGATCAACATAGGAGCCAGACCACAAAGAGTCAAACCGATCAACTACGGCTTTCCGTAGGGACTCAGCACTCATGTGACCCGCTCGGCAGCTTTAACAGCCTTACGGATAACTCGCTCCACCCATTTGGGTTCTTTTTTCTGAGAACTCGATCCTTCGTTTAGAAAAACAATATGGGCTACAAAATTTGAAATGTGGTATCGGTCTCCGATAGTGTTAGCTCCCAGTGAAGGCGTGGGCGGAGGAGGTATTAATGCTCCGCTAGAACCCGAGGGTCTTGAAACCTCTCCTGGAACGCTCTGTATCATGTGGTTAAGGCCAAAGTTCCATCCTGCTCTAGCTTGACCTATGTCAACCGGCGTGGACTGTACAAGGCCTGTATGGATGGCTAAGGCGGTCAGGTCCAAACGCTTAATAGTCTGCCTAGTCACTTCCTTCCCGACATTCGTAATAAAAGTGCGATTGAAAGGCTTATTGGCCGGCACGATTTCTCACCTGCAAAAGGTATATGATAGCAGCACTTGCCCCACCAGGTACAATCTCTCTAGCAACAATATCCCTTGAAGAACCGTCGGACAAAACAATCGATTCATCAACCTCCGGGGATACGGCTAGGTCTACCGCATTTACAACTAATTTTTCATCCCCGGGTTTAATATTTAAACGAGCAAGTTCTGCAGAACCAAAAGCGCCAAAAACTCCTTCCCCCGGGTAAACCGTATCCGTCGTTTCATAGGCGTCCGTAGAAGAATTATAAGCTCCCTGTATAGAACGAGTCAAAGTGAATGTAGAAACAACGTCCGCTAGAGCTCCTTTCATTGCAGCTGAAAGAGCGACCTGAATGTCTGCGGTTAGTCCCAAAAGTTATCTCCGGATCATAGGAACGGTAGCTAGACCGCTTCGCTTAGTAAGAATAAATCCCGCATTCGCTAACATAGCCGAGACAGCAGGATATGGATCAGTCCACTGTTTAGAAACATAAGGGTCATAGAGTTTGGAACTGGATACAACATCTGCCTTAATTGTTTCACCTATTAGTCCCTTAGCGGGAGCTGCATCTTTTACCGCAGTAAATATCGAGCCCGTGTCTGTAGCGCTTTCCGGGAGTTGTGCATTGGCTAACATCGCATTCGCATTTTTTAACGCTTGAACGGGAGCATTAATAGCGGAAATGGGAATTTGATATGTGGTGTTCATATAAACAACCGCCCATTCTAGTGCGGTTTGTTTTTCTGCTGTTTCTGCATTATCCCAAGGAAGAGTTTCCCCGAGTATTACATTAGACTCAGTAACACTGGCATAGGTAGCTTCTACAATACTCATTTTAGTTCACCGCTTTAACTTTGTCTTGACTGAATTTAATTGTGCCTTCAGAGATCGTATAAATATCTCCGGAAGCATCAACGACCTGTGCATCATAGTAAGTAGTTCCAACATAATCCGCGTTAGATGTTGTTGGTCTAAATTCTATCTTTCCTGCTGCTGGAGTTGTTCCAACCATTTCAAATAATTTTGTCGCTTCACTTGGAGGATTTTTTTCTGTTCCAACAAGCATACGCATACTGAATCCAGAAAGGTTTTGATCCACTCCGGACTCTGTTTTTATAGTAAAACGGAAAGGTTTTGTGTCTCCTCTTTTTCTGGTTATATTCGCTTCAATTGGTAGGATCATTAGATCTCCTGCGCTATTTGATATTTATCACTTGAAACAGAAGTGCAAGCGTATTTATCTTCAGAAATTTCTATAGAATATTTATCTTCAACAATCGCTATAGAATATTTATCTTCTAAAAAAACAATTGAAGGAGGAGCTTCTATTATAAATCCAACCTGTAGATTTCCTACAGCTTGAGCAAAAGCAGAAACTGAAACATCTAACAAAACTTCAGTGAAAAAATTTGCAGAAGTTAAAGATGTCCCAGAAACGCTCGTAACAAAATCTATTGAAGTTAATAGGTCTGCGGTTGTTAAAGCGTTAGAAACTTCTGCTCCAGACATTAAAATTTCAGTTGAAAATCCTGCTTGAATTGCAGTAGTCCCAACAACATCAACCTTAAAAGTTATGGAAGTTTCAAACACTGATGAAGTAGAAGAGACTCCTAACAGGTCCCCATTAAAAACTATATCTGTTGAAAAATTTGCTGAGGTTGCAACTGCTCCAGTGACATTAGACGCTAAGTGCATTTCGTATTGATAGCTATAAGAAATTGCATCAACTAGAACATTGGTATCCCCAAGATAAGCAGAATTTATAAGAGTATTAAAAATTACAAAATTACTACTCTGCAAATTAGAAACGGTAAGATTTGCAGGAGTGAATCCCCAATATCCATCCCCACTAGGAAGTGCTTCCAACCAGACATTAGAATTTGTTGTTGTTGTTACAACTGTTCCTGATGAACCTGTTCCAACTCCTCCACCAATTTTAGGCTGGAGAATAACTCCATCTCTTCCTGCAACAGTTGTTGAACGCATCATTACAAAAATATCTAGCGAAACAACGGTGCAATCTGTATTTACAGATGCAGAAGAAAAATCTCTGTAATTGTATTTGTCAGAGTTTTGATTTTTTGTTAGGTCTGTTGTTGATGTTGCATAAACATTATTTACAGAATAAACATTTTCAGGATTTGAAACTCTAGTGTCATTAGTAGCTTTTAAATTATTATCACTAGGAAACAATTTAGCAGTAGTTAAAGTAACGGCCATTACAGAACAAACTCTCTGATTAGATCATCAGAAACTTCTTCACTATTTTTAAAAACTTCTTTCATGCCTTCGTCTTCATTTCCTTCATAAAATTCATAAGGCAATCCGTAAGGAAAAACATAGCGCATTAAAGAAATTCCCATGTGATCTTCTTTGCATAAATCTAAATAAAAAGATCGCGTTTCTTTATCAAATAAATTATCAAAAGCTGGATAAATTAATAGCGCACCAAAACCAAAGAAGACGCTTCTATTGTAGTAATTTTCGCAACACTCCATTAGACTTTTAAGAGTAGTCAAAGAGTGAGCAGAAATATATTCTTCAACTTCATATCTCATGCTGCAATCTATATACATTATTTCAGCAATAGAACCCGTTTGCAGAGTAGCCGGAAGGGTAACTGCAAGAGGTGTTTCTATTCCTAATGGAGCAGTCAATCTATTGTCCTGCTTGAGCCAAAACAAGATAACGAGTAACGCGATTAACTTCCGCTTGAATCTCATCATTTGTATAAGAATTTAAAACAGATAGATCTTCTAAATCTTTATTGCGAGCAAGAATAAAATTAAAAGCTTTTATGGCTTCATTATTCGCATTATACAAAACAGCTCTTGCCCAAGTTTTTTCTGCGACAGTAGGATATTTCTCATTATCCTTTTCATCCGCAAACCTAACGGTTTTCGTTGCGATGTCTTCAGCATTAACTTTTAGAGCGGTTCTAATTTTAGAAAGCATTTCTTCATCAGTACATTTTGCATCAATATCTTTATAGCTTGCCATAGTAGAAGCCCCTATCCTTCTGTTACTGTCAATTGACCAATGTTAAATTTCGGAGCCGGATCGCCATTGTTAACACTTTTTGGATTAGTAAGCGGTCCCCAATATAAAAAGTTTCCGCTGCTTGAAGCGTCAAGAATAGCGAAAGCTACAATGCTTCCCCAGCTTCCGGAAGGAGTTGGAAAAGTAACCGCCGCAGTGTTTGCAGTTTTTCCATTCGAACCAGAAGTTGCATCCCAATTCGCATTTAACGGAGGAACACTAACTCTTGCATATCCTCCACCAGAACATTCGGTTCCTCCTCCTGCATCACTTGGAGTAACTGTATAGAGCGCAACATAAAGAGCCGAAGGCTTTGAAAAAGTTGCAGTACGAAACACATGATTAATTAATTCGTTTTCAAGATAATTACTTTTAGGCACGATACCCTCTCCGCAAAATTTTAGACTTTGTTAAGGTTTTAACTATAGAACTCCCTAACTTTTTCGATTCTTTTTTTCGGGTGCTGGAGTGTCTTTTTTCGCCGTTTTTATTTTTGCTGGCGACTCTTCTTTTTTACCAGGTGGCAGCTTAGTGAGACCGTGCTCTAACATCTGAGCCATCTGGCTCGGGTTAACTTCAATTGAATTTCCTTCTTTGTCAAATAACACTGGCATTTGTTTTCTCCAATTCTCCTGCTTTGCCTGTTTAAATTAAAAAATTCGAACCGCGCCGAAACGCGGTTCGAAACTCACCATTCTACGAGGTGTTTAGCTTGCATCGCCGAGGAGAGTAATACGACGAGGGTCGTAAGACTTCGCACCGATGAGCAGATCAAGAGACACTGTTTCGGTTTTAGTGTCCATGTCGTACCCTTGAACAACACGAATAGAGTATCCGTTATTGCTCGCAGTAAACGACGGCTTATCAGACGCAGGGTCCAGCATTGGCGAAGCAACTGCTAGTGAACGATCATCAAAAATTGCTCCAGCAATCACAACATCATTTCCGGAACTGACGACTGTAACCGCTGCACCTGCAGGAACCAATTCGCTAATTGGATCTACTAAGTTAATCGCGGCGGGAGTAGTTTGATCCGCTACCACTCGCAGAGGACGTCGCATTCCAGCAATTTTAATATGATCACCCGCTTTGAAGGTTCCAGTTGCGGCAGCCTGCAAAGTTAGGACTTTAAGCCCGACCAGGTTTTCTGTAGCTGAGGGAGAAGTTTTAGTTGCTCCAGCACCGTTGCCCGCAGTCCATGAAAGACTAGGAAAGTTTAGAGAAGAAAAGAAGCCCATCCCCATAGCTCGTCCTAGTGCACCATCATTAAATACTCGCTCGCCCGATTCGCCTCGGTTGTCATAAGTATTAAAGTAAGGAAGGCCTAGGAGTCTCGCTTCTGTGGAATCGTTTAGCATACAAAAACGACCAGTTGGCGAGAGTTGTTGATAGGTTGCTTCTTTTTTAGCTAAAGCCATATCAGCAGCGGTACCCAAAACAGAAGCGGAAGTGTATAGACCAGCTCCTTCTAGGATTTTTGTGCCGACATAACGATCGCATTTTTCAGCAAGCGCATAAGCCGCAGGAAGAATAACTTCCTGTGCAAAGTTGCACATATCCATCCGCTTTTCTTTAGCCGTGACCTGCACAGACACATCGAAATGCTTCTCTATAGTCATGGATCGTGAACTACTGCGAATGTTCTGACTACTAATCGTCCCAGCGAAATCTTTTGCTTCGTATACGGGATTGTTTTTGATTTCAACAGAACTACCGATTGAATAGCCGTTGGGCTTAGTATTAAAGTCTTCAGTTTTGTCCCGAGCTGCTAACTGAGTGATGACAAGTGCATCATCCAGGTATGTTAGAGCTTCGGAAGCGATCCACTGGACTTGGGTCCATGCATTTGCCATTAAGGAATTCCCCTATCTGGGTTAAGTCCTTTTGGCCTATAGCCACAATAAAAAAGGACTCAACGTTATTGTTTGAGTTCAAATTTACTGGGCTCGGCTCTGCTCTGCTCAGTCCCGAAGGATAACCGGTTAAAAGAATCCCCGACGTTCGGCTCAACCTCCCGTGGTTCATGCTTTCGACGAAATGCTCAACAGATCGTCTGTTTCCTTGACCGGATATGTAGAATCTATCTCACTTAGAATTCGTGTGCAATCCTATTTAAAAAAAGATCCCCGGACTTTTTTGCGGTTTTAATCCCCGCGACTTCTTTTTGTTTCAACCCTTGCACGTTCTTCCCGTTTCTTTTTTGTTCTTTTTTTAGCGGTTTCATGACGCCTTAAGACCGCGGACGTCTTCGCAGCTTTTTGGTATTCCGGTGAATAGTTTTGTTTAGCCATTTTTATAAGTCCCTTAAAAAACTGCCGCTTTAGAGTTTTAACCTAAAGCGGGGTGACACAGGATTCTATCGGGAAACTCTAGAATCCCGCACTTTTCTTAACTCCCGGAGCTTACTAAAATCGCCGGAGTTAGTAGCTGCAAGAATCTGAGCTTCCAAAGAGTTGCTCCCTTCCGCGCCGCTATCCCCGCCACCCAAGTCCCCGCCTTCGCTGTTTGGAAAAAGGTGTGGAGCGATTTCCTTAAGATTAGCTGCCCACTCAGACATAGTGAGTGGTCCTTTCGCACCTGCACGAATAAGCCCGTTCTCATCTCGTGCGACGGGTTCCCCGTCTTCAACTCTCCATTCTTTTCGTGCGCGAGCGGCAACATCTTCAAGCGCTGTTTGTCGACCGCCAACTTCCATAAAAGACTGCTGGGCACCGCCATCGATTAAAAGGGATTGCACTAGGTTCGTATTTGTTTCCGCTTCTAGTCTTAGAGATGCCATCTGTTCATTTATAGTCGTCATCTCAGACTGGTGAGTTACCTGAAGTCGTTCCGTTGCTTTTTCAATAGCGCCAGTGTGGTCGCCCGCGGCAGCGAGCTTAAGAACTTCATCCCCTTCAACTGTTTTTTGAAGTGCAAGAAGTCCTTCAACGTCAACTCCTTCGAACGCTTTTAAAGACCTCCGAGCGTCTTTTAGTTCGCTCATAAGTTCCGTGTTCTTAGTTGACAAACCTTGAAGCGGGGCAGTCGCGGCGGATACTGCGGAATCAATTGCTGACTGAATGTCCGCAAGAGCTTGTCCTCCTCCGCCGCCTTCCCCTTCGCCTGTATCATCTGCCATGCTATAAATGGCGGCTAGGCTTGTGTGACCCATTAAGTTTTTTCGTTTCATAATATCACCTGTTTATATTTTGCCTCTCGCAAGAGGATTAGTCACTGGACTTTGCGCTCCGAGTTGCGCCAGGGTGACTTTCCCGTCGCGAAACGCCTGTGCTGCTTTTTTACTTCCTAGAACATCAGACGCGAAATCAATGTTCTTTTTAGATTGTTCTCTTAGCCAACCTTCATAGTGAGTTCGAGAGGTTTTTTGTTGAACTTTTATTATTCCCTCTTCTCTTAGTTTTTTAGTATTTTTTCTAACTTTACCCGTGCTGGTCGTGTTATCCCCGCGAACATATTTTTTCCCGGGACCAATGGCAGGCCTTTCCGACTGCCCTGGATCGATGCCCGCAAGCCGCGGTGCACTGGAGGATCGACAGTTCCAATGAATTCGTCCCGGTCCTGCGTCCCAACTAATCCCATGTTCAATAGCTTCATGCCCTAGAGTGTATTCAAGTCCGTCCCGGATGCCGCAGATGTTTGGCGTCGTTCTCCCATCCAGTGTACTGATCCAAATAATCGCTTCAACGAGTTCCGGGTTCCGTTGAAAAACTGCATTCTTTGCCTCTGTTGCATTGTGCATGAAGTAACTACGAGTAATCGTTCGGACATCAGCGTTAGCTTTGCCTAATGTTCCTTTTAGTCCTCGTGTCATCTCCTGGACATTCTTACCGCCAATATACCCTCTTTCTAGTTGTTTGTTAATCCTGAGAGATTGAGCGCCGAAAGCTTTTTTCGTATGGTAAGCAAAAGTGTGACCCTGATAGGTTCTTTTCCTTGCGGACTTTACAACATTCGCAGCACGAGCGGCGACAATGGATTCAGTAGACGCGATCGCTAGATTGTTTTGGGTCCATGCTAGTTCCGCAGTAATCGCTTCGGATTCAATTTCAAGTAGTTCCGTTGGCCAGTCTTTCTTGTAAAATTTTTTCAGACGTTTGGTAACTCGGGTCTGCAAACTTTCTAACTTGCGCCGAGTGCGAGAACCTCCTGCGAATGCGACGTCTACGTCCTGTAAGATCGCTGAATGAATTTTACGAATCCGCTTGGACATATCTACTGCTTCACCTTCAGCTGCACGGAGGAGCGTCAGTGTCCGTCTAGTGTAGTCCTCAGTGACCTCTGCCTGCTTGGTCATTAGTCATCCTGAAGTGTTGGATCATCATTATCATCAGCGAACTCACCCATGTCTGGAGAGGAAGAAGGTGCTTCGTTAAAAATTCTAGCAAGTTCATCTTCTACTTCCTGGGCGCTATCGATTAAACCATTTTCAATAAGAATTTTAATAAAGGATTCTTTTGAATATAAACCGTTCTGCCAAAGTTGCATAAGGGCTAACGCCATCGGAGCGTCGAGAACAGTTTCAGCGAAGTCCGTTGACATATTAAAACTAACCAGTTCCGGGTCCGCACCTTCGATCTGTGCTACAACTTTCAAAGCATCATTAATTCCGCGAATAATATTGTTCACAACTCCAATCAGTGTTGCACCTTGCTGACTCTGCCGAATTTTTACCGTGTCCGTTGCTTCTGCACTGGTCTGACTTGGTCCTAATAGTGTAGCTCCATACTTAGCGGCTTCGTCAAACAGTTGAACGATTGAACGCCCGACATGATCCAACGCTCCTGTGTCAGTAGCGGGAAAAAAAGCTTTCGCTTGGGGGTTTTCTAAAACGAGCGCCACTGTGGAGCCAAAGGCGACAGGTAATTGCTCTGCCTCTGCGCCCGTAATAGTAAAAATAGGATTGCAAGTCATATACTGAGCCTGAGACAGATCAGCGTCTTTACGATAGATAGATAAAGCGATTTCAGTAATCGACGCTAACGGTACCGGACCAGGTGTAAACTCATTCTCTAGTGACCCAATAGGTATAACGGGCACGGTTTCAAACTCCGTGCCTTGTAGCTGCGGGATTGTCTGACTGATTAGAATGTCATTCATGTATTTTTCTAGAACAACTTTTCCCGCAAGGTCTCTGTGGACGTTTGTTTCCTCAGCTCCGGTATCTTCATTCGTCGAAGTAACTAACGCTGGATACTGTCGGTAAACATAGAAAACGTCCTCATCATCACAACAAAAACCATCGTCGCCGGGAATTTCAACGCATTCTTTTAAGACAACCATTTGAGTGGCGCCCGACATTTCATTAACTCGCCAATTCGTAATATTTTGGGTTTTATACAAAACGAGTCGAGCTTCGTTTGTGACTGGATCAATATCAACAGCTAGAGCACACCTACCTCCTGACAAAGTAGCTATCAGCATTTGGACAAAAAGATCCTTTAGATTAGAACCTTTTTTCGTCGCTGCTGTTTCTAAATACGCCATAGACGTTGGCAGTTCCATTTCAGGATTAGCCTTAGTCGCAACACCAATTAAACCTCGAAGAGTGTTTAGAGTAATTTCAGGAAACCTTGCTCGCTGAAGATAGGCGCGGTAAGCGGGATTCGGATGCCACCAAGGAGCAGTCGTTTGGTCATATTGGTCTATTAAGTTATCAATAGCTGATATTGTGTGCGGGTAGCTAACTGACGGCGAGGTGTCATTAACCTCGAAGCCCGCAGGCATTGGGAGATAAACAACATTCCCTCTTTTAACTGTATCCGATCCTTCGATCGATTCCCTAACTGTTCGCCATTCAAACTTTCGGCGACTGAACTGTTTATGTTCCGTTTCAACTCCGGTCTTACTCATTATATTCTCCTTCGAACGGAAGCGGCGGCACCATACCCAGCACTAACGCGGATAATGGGAAACCTCTTCGCAATAAAATATCCACCCGCCTCGGTGATATGGTCTAGTCCTGAACTTTTATCCGGGATGCCATTGTCATCCCAAACAATCTGCTCGAGAGCGTCCGTATACTGCGGACACTGCTCGGTATTTACTTTGTAACTTCGGACCTGCTTACCATTGCAGAACTGAGCGTTCATACAGTTGACCCTATCACGGATAAGCGGGTTAGAAAAATCATTTTTCATAACGTATCCAGCCTTCGTTAGCATAGCCAAGTCTGTCCTTGTAGGTGAACTGTTTGAACTGCTTCGCTTGTTACCACTTGCGTCAGGGTAACAGTGAATAGGGTTGTTCGGATACCGTTCATCCCATGCGGCGATCTGCGCTTCGGTGTCATAAGCGTTAAACACTTCGCTGATGGCGACAGGTTGCTCGTCCCGAATAACATGAGCGACCGAAGCGCCAACCTCTACGTTAAAATCCATTCCGATGTGCACGACTTCACCTTCAAACGGAGCAGAAATGTCGCTGTGACTGTCGATACGGTTAAATCCTTTATAGACATTGCTAGAGTTTAAGTTAACGAACTCGCCACGGAGATACGCTCGAATCAACTGATCGGGATATGAACTAAGAAGTCCATCAATGTATCCTTCGGGCAAGTGAGGGTTGGAGTATGTACTGGCTCGATAAATCCCGTAATCTGCATTCCCTTCTTTCACCCAGCGCTTGTGGGCAAACCTGAATCCTTCTGGCGTCGTATACGCTGAGACCCGATTAAGCTCAGTCTGATATAGTTCAACTTCCTCGCCTCTTTTGGCTTTAGATTTTACCTCCTGCCAATCAGTGCGGAGAATGCGCTGATCATTTTGATCGAAGATGTAAATTTTTTGTCTGTTCCTAGCTATGACCGCGTTCCAAGCTGCCTCCGCTTGTAGTTCTCGCAAGGTGTCTAGTTCATCAACATGGGAACGGAAAACTTCGTAACCAATAATTCGTTCGGGGTTAGATAAACTGCGGCAGTAGATGTCGCCGATTCCAGAATCACTAACATAGAAAATATGGTCCGACTTGTTAAGTGTAAATCGCAAGTCAGCGTCGTGGAGCCGCTGTATAATAAACGGCTCCGTGATAAGCTTGAGGAGGTCATACGTCGGCGCATAAGCTCCGATGTTGGCTCCTGGATAGTTAATGAGGTCTGTAGCTGCACTGACAGACATTGTTGTCGACTTGCCACTACCGAAGCCGCCAACGAACAATGGGTATTTTTCTTTAGCTTTGTAAAACGAAGACTGTGGACCGGTTAACCTTGCTAGTCGGTAAGTGTCTTCGTCCTCCTCTACGAGAACTGGGAGGGTGTTATTCATCCTCGTCGAGTTCCAACTCAACAGTCTCTACGATTAGTCGTCGGCGTCGTTGTTCTCCATTGCTTTTGCTACTTGATCCGGTTGTCGTAGACACAGGCTGAATACCTGTATAGTCCAAAAACATCTGAGCGGCTTTCATGTCGCCTTCCACCGCGGCTTGATTAACCCCGGTGAAAACATTCTGCACACCCATTGACAAGCCACGATCATAATCAGAATTAAAAAGTTCCTTATGGATTTTTTTAAGCTTAGGATAGTCGACGCCCATTGCTACCGCAATTCGTTCGAGAGGAGCACCAGATTGAGCCGCAGCTCGAACCTGTTCCCTGTTGAAAGGGGGTAACTGTTCCTCCGGCGTTTCTCGGCGTCGACGTTTTGTCGCCATGTGTTTTCCTCGATGAGTCTCTGGCTAGTGTACTCAAGACTCCAGCGGAGAACAATATCACTTCTCGTTAGCAGGTATTCGTAGATCAACTCCGAGTCGTTCAAGCACATCCCGACATCGACCAGCATCCACCTCAGAACCAGATCCTTGCTCACATCCGATCAGGGATAGTGGTGCGAGGACAACCAACAACATTGCGGCAACAACTCTCCAATCATCAATCCATATCTTTTTCATTATGATTCCATCCATTCGTCGAACGTTTTAATATTATGATCGTGGCTTGTCAATGGGTATCACTTCTCGTTAGCAGGTATTCGTAGATCAACTCCGAGTCGTTCAAGCACATCCCGACATCGTTTATAAACGAGTTGACGAGACACTCCGTGCGCGTCCCCTGCTTCTTGCAAAGTTTTTTTCTCTACTAGAACCATTCGAATAAACTGCTTAGTGTGATCAGCATATTTCGACCCCTCGAGAAACTTTTCAACTTCCTCGTTGTCATACTCCGACTGTCGGATACTAAACTTGACTTGACCTTTGGGCATCTGAGTTATTCCTTATAAAATTAAAAATTCATTCGTGAATCCTATCACCGTTGACGCTGAATGTATCTATCAACGGTGAAAAATACGCTTGTATTCGAGTCTTTTTAACGATTCAACTTTCCATGCTGCTCACTGCCAAAAGTCGAAGCGGCTTTAAACCCTTTGTTTTACAGTCTTTTTCCTTTCTTTGATTCATCTTTTCATCTTAATTCAAGTTAATATATATTCTTATACCCACACGCTCGCACATCCGGGAGGTAAATTCTTTTTCAGTTGAAAACATGAAACATGAATTTTAAACTGTTTTCTTTGTAGAATCAGTAGCTTACAAAATTCATCTTTTTTAAAGAGTTGAATCATATTTTTTAAAGTTTCTTTTTCCGATTCATGTTTCATATTATTTCGACTTTTTTTTCAGTTGCTAAACACTATTCATCTTCTGCAATTCCCAGAAACTCTCTAACTGTTTCTGCTTTCGGCAGTCTCCAACCTCTTACAACTTCGCCGCGTATCTGTCTTGGCTTACCAATTTCGGGAAGTAAATGTTTCATTTGCTTAGTTACCATGTGCGGGGTCAGCGTCACATAGTGATTCGTTCTTCTTACGAACTCCTGCACTTCATGATTAAGCCAAGACTGAGGAATCCAGTACACCGCCCGATCATTTTCACTTACGACAGGGACTTCCTCATCTCTCTTAATTAACCCTTCTCCGTATGGATCTGCATGGAGTCGCTGGTCCATTCGCAAGCGATCATGAAATGGGTCCGCTTTAGCAAGTTCGGCCGCAAGGAACGCGCGAACATAGGATTCCGATACGACTGCACTTTGGTCCTGCTGACTTTCTAAAGCTAAAGTCTGCGGGATGTGATCACCAGGATGCCAACCGTCTGGCAGCTTATAACTTAAAAAGTGACCGAGGATGTCTCCCAAACCTTTTTTTATTTCTTGGCGAAGTGGGCCAAAGTATTTTCGATCCTGCTTATATTGATCACCGACTTCGAACACCGCGAAGCGCCTTTCGTCGCCCGCTGCGGGCACCGCCCAATCATGATTAGTAGTTAACAGAAACTTGGCGCCATTTGCTACCTGGTAGGGGTCCACACCCTTAGGCTCAATCATTACTGTTTTACTAGTGATTAAAGATTTAAGTTTTCCCTGTCCTTTTTTATCTCCTGCCCAACCTGCTTCTTCCAAGCTCACCCATAAAGCGCCTTCTAGCTGTTTATTAAACCGCCCCGTTAAACCATCATCATGATCAATTAAAACGCCGTGAGCGCCAAATATGGTACGGAAGGCGTCACTCACCATACTCTTCCCAACACCGCGGCCACCTTTCAGTACGAGCATAACACCCGGCACACTGCCTGGATTCTGTATGGCCCAAGCAAAAAAGCGCATTAGATATTCGCCGCACTCCTCACTCTCTGCGCCCAACACTTCCGTGATATGTTTTAAAAAAAGAGGGATAGGTCCGTCAGCGGCTTCAACTGCGAAGCCCTGCCATAGGTTGAGCTGATTAGCATTAGGTTCATTTGGAGGTGCTGCTAACTGAACTCCACTGTATCTACGCCGGTAAGAATGATCGATCCATCTTTGTGGAACTTTTCCTTGCGGTGGATCTGTAGGGTCTATGGGCATGGTCCGCAATGTGCCGAAGTCGTCTCGGAAGTTGTGCAGACTATGCCATTCCCATTTAATGTCCGGCGTCACCATCTTATCCAAAAGACCTGGCAAGACAACGACCCGGGAACCTTTACCTTCGGAAACAAACATTGCACGATTATTCATTTCGCGAAACAGTTCGCTGGCTTCCGGTAGGTCAACTGTCGGCGGATCGATTCCTAGCTTTTTACCTATGTAGAAAATAGTTGTAAGACCAACGTCGCGGGATGTATCCCCTTTCGTAAAAGATTCCCATTTGTCCGGCCATTCATCTGGATTAAACTTTTGACCCTGCGCGGACCATTTATAAAATACCCTATACCCAAACTGTTCATTCGGTAAAGTCTTAAGAGCCATACCGATTTTTAACCAATCACTATATTCGACATCGGATGGAATATCTTTTAGGATAAGAAGTAGGTCTCGCACCTGGCGGGACATTGTGCCCAAGAACATATATTCCCCGGTTAAACCTGCGACCCACTTAGCGAAGGACATATCAGTATCCTCCTCATTGGCGATCTGTGCCGCGGCTTTCCGTTCGGAAAATAGCGGCTCAATTCTAAGCGCTTTCATAAGAGCGTCTAAATCGTAGCGATCCATATCAGGTCGCCATTGTGTGCAAATAGCCTTGTGACCGCCTGCTTCTTTCCGACTTCCTGGTAGCCGCATAATTCGATAAGCACCTATCGCCCCGGGATCTGAATAACCTGCGGAGATCAGTGCACTAATACAAGCCTCATAGAATTCCAAAGTTGGCAGATGGCTCATGTCTTCATCGTGTATTATATAACCCCACTGCTCATTACCAGGACTCGTTTCTATTACCCAGTGCGGAACAACTTCTGGAGCTTTTGCTTTTGTTCCTATATCATCAAGAACGAAACAATAGGCCGCGACTAGATTTTTTCTTGTTCGGCCGGGGTAAGTATATTCTTCACCGGTTGTTTGATTTACTTTTGTAACTGTTTCTCCATTTACTGTGCTAACACAGAAAAAGTTTTGAGAAGTAAGTCGTTGTTCTGAACTAAGTTGGGTGCTGCGGCGAGTGGGACAGACTGCGATGTGTTCTTGTTCTAATGGTTTTTTGTGTAAGCCTTTAAAAATGACCTGAAGAAATTCTTCTTTGAAGACTTTTGATTCTGTGCTGGCCTGAGTTTCCGACATTCTTAAATCCATTTTTATCGATGTGTGGTTGGGGATAGTGATAGTAACTATTCAACGGATTTGTGTAAACCCTTTTTAAGTTTTTCGAACTTTCCCATCAATACATTGTTGTTTACAGTTAACCATTGACGGATTATATTGGACGCTCAAAAATTAAAAACGAGGAATAGAAAATGCCAATCCAACACGCAAAAATCGGCGGCAGTGTATCCGGCCGGATAATTCAGTGTCCTTGGTTTTTAGCAAACCTGGATCGAGCGCCAGTTGAAACAAGTCAGAATGATGCTGCACTAGAAGGAACGGCTTTACACAACCTAATGGAAGCCTACTACCAAGACGAAATTGATTCCATAGAAGGAGAGTTAGGAAAAACCCGAGATAATATTGAAATGACACAGGACCGCATTGACCGGGCACTCGATGCCAGCCGCGCATTGGATAACTACTGTGACGACCTTGAAGAAGAAATCGGCGAGTTGTGCGAAGTACACTTTGAGCGCCATGTAAAATTTAACTTGGGCACAGACTTGGACCACCATGAGGCTTACGGCACTTGTGATATTCTACTAAGATGCGGATATGTATTAGGCGTTCTTGATTATAAGTTTGGCCGGCAAGTTGTGCCCGTTGAAGAAAATCCCCAACTGTTATTTTACGCAGACGCAGCTCGCACTACTTTTCCGGAGGAATATGGTAATTGCACCCACGTTGAAATGTCGATCATCCAACCCGCAAGCGACAATTTAATCGACACCTGGAAAACAACCCCGGAGCGACTTGAAGAGTATGCCGACACGCTCTGCGACGCTGTAGAGAAAGCCGAAAGTCTAACCCGTATATCCAAGCAGGGAATAGACAATGGCAGCCATACCAACTCCTGGACAGCGGCCTACGAGGCTCTTAGTGATAGTCTTTGCAATATGGGAAAGTATTGCCAGTGGTGTCCGCTTGAATTTGTTTGTCCTAAAAAACGAGCACAGGCTGCGGTAGCTTTGGACTTTACTATTCCTGAAAAGAATTCACTAAGCAAAAAAGAAGTCGATGATTTGGCATACTGGATGGACCAAGCGTCAGCTCTAGAATCATTTGCTTCTGCTATTCGTTCTAAGGTGCAAGGACTACTCGACAAGAATGTTAAAGTACCTGGCTGGAAGTTAGTTGAAAGACGCGCGAATAGAGTTTGGGTCGATGAGGACGCGGCAAAGGCTTTCGCTAAGAAAGAAAAAATTAAAGCTACTCAATACAACGTAGTGAAGTTTGTGACGCCCGCGCAAATGGAAAAACTAATTGGAAAAAAAACCCCGATCCCGGAAACACTGATTGCGAGACGTTCTTCCGGTCATACAGTCGCGCCTATGACTGATAAACGGATTGACTTAAATGCGGGTCAGTTCGCTGCACTAAAGGATCTACCAAAGTAGAACAACCATAAATGAAGTTTCGATTCAATACATTGTTGTTTACTTTTTTGTCAACCGGTATACAATAGTTTTTGTGGTTTCCAGACGCCACTTTAAAGTCTGATTAGAAATTAGAAATGAGGAAAAGAAAATGAGTAAAGATTTAGAATTGTTCGCCGGTGACTCAGCCGGTCAAATGCCTACTAAAGACATCGCATCAAGCCTAAGACGTTCTAGTCTTGACCGCGACACCTCTAATCGTTTTGTTGAAAGCCTTGATGGTCGCGAGTTGCTAAAGTTTGTTAGCCGCACTCAGAAATGGGTCTTTGGTAAAGACGGTGAACGACTAGGTGATGAAACTCTGGCAGTAAATCCTGGTTCGTTTGTTCACGGCATCTGCTGCTGGACGGGCGGCAACAACTCATCTTTTGTAGATGAAATTATGGTTCCTATTACAGCAGATCTACCGGAACAACCCGCTGATTGGGAAGCACAGGGAGAAACTAACCGGCAGTATCAGGTTGATCTTCAAATTCTTGACGGAGAGTTTAAGAGTGAGCCGTTGCGCTTTCGTGTTAATTCCTACGGCGGAGTTACCGCGGTACAAGACCTGGCTGGCAAACTAGCAGACAGACTCGAGGAAGACCACAACGGTTATTTTGTGCCGGTTGTAGAGTTAAGCTTTAGCACTTACAGTCACGCGACTTGGGGCGAGCTTGGTAATCCTATTTTCGATGTTGTTGATTGGATGAATGCTGATGGCCAACATGAACCGGAAGGAGTTAAACCTAAAGCAGTGGAAAAGAAGGCGAAGGCAAAGGAAGTTAATCCTGAGCCTGCAAAAGATAGTGCAGAGCCGGAGGAGAAGCCTCCTCGCCGGCGTCGACGCGCATAAAAGTCCCTGTGGTTGGGTAGGCCCGCTCCGGCGGGTCTTTTTTTGTTTAAAAATTAGGGGGTTTACAAAGGTCGGGGTTATATAATAAAATGGTACTGGCACCCGATGTTTTGGGGGGAGGGGACGCACCCGACTGGAACAAACCCGGAACTATTTTCACTTAGGGGGGTTTACGGATCAGAAAGCATACCCCATGATGATCACAAGTTCAACAACAACTTAAAACCAAAAAAGGAAACGATCATGAAAAGCACACCTTTTAACAAAGACAACTTTATTTGGGACGGGATGTACTTAGTTTATTCCGGTGACCAAGGCGATGCAGGTTATTACTACATTGCTACTAAAAACACTCACCCTAGTCGTGTTAGAACTGCTGCTCCCATATTCGTTGCTCGATTCAAATACGGTAGCAAGCCCTGGAAAAGCTGGGTCAACTTTATTGTTAAAAACTTTAGCGTAGAAGAGTGGTATGCCCTGCAGCAAAACGGTGTGACTCCCGTAGACGCGATGTCCAGCAAAGAATTTATTCACAGCACAGAAAGAAAACTTATGAAAGAGTTCGGTTTACGCTGCACTCCACGCAATGTAAAAGTCGCTTGGGAGATGTTTAAGGTCCGAGAGGATGCTCGCTACGCGGCATCCTAGTCCAGGGTGCTCTACCCTACGCCTGCCTCGTGCAGGCTTTTTGGGTGAAGCCCCACAGGGGGTAAAATTTAAAACTTAATCAGGAGAAGTATCATGGCAAATCTTACTAATTCACAAAAGGCTGCACTTGAAGCAATTAAAAACGCGGTTGGGGCTAACGGCGGCGAGGATGTAAACAACGGACAGGTATCAATGTTCCTTAAAAATAATCAGCGGCCTCACAGTGACGTTTTAAAAGCCTTAGAAGAAAGCGGATATATTACTCGTCCAGCGAAAGGCAAACTGAACCTCCCTGTTAGCAAGGCGAAGCCTGCACCTAAAAAAGCGAAAAAGGTTTCAGGTGTCGCAATGACTCGTACCAGTGTCTCCTTCCCTGACAATGAAGCAGACAGGAAAGCAGTGCTGGAATTCTGCGCTAACCTGCGAGCCAAAGCCGCGGCTTAAAACAGTCGCTCCATTCACAGAGGCCCTACGGGGCCTTTTTTATTTCTATTAGGGGGGTTTACATTACCCCCGGGTAGGGGTTTACAATAAAGCTACCGGAAAATTTTAGGGGGGGGGGGG